>OGPH01000405.1_pt1 | contig 46380 bp, 51 predicted proteins | sample 1552891 | NCBI WGS metagenome assembly OGPH01 (sample SAMEA2580272, study PRJEB22360) | human gut metagenome | biome: human gut; feature: human-associated habitat; material: faeces | place: Denmark | collected 2008/2010 | reverse complement strand
TATATGAATATTTAATAATGTTATAATATATTTAAAAATATTTAAAAAGTAGAGGTGTTTTAAAGATGAAATGCATAATAAGAAAATGGAAAAGAGAAGATGCCGAAGATTTACAACAATCTATTAATGATTTAAGAATTTTAAATAATTTAACAGATCGTATACCTTATCCATATCATTTACAGGATGCCTATGATTATATAGATGCTATGTTATCTGCTGATGAAAATGAAATCTTTGCTTTTGCGATTGAGTATGAAGGACAAGTTGTTGGCAGTATTTCTGTTTTAAGACAAGATGATATTTATCGTAGAAGTGCAGAATTAGGATATTATTTAGGATATTCTTATTGGGGAAAAGGTATTATGAGTGAAGCTGTGAAACAGACATGTCAATATGTTTTTGAACATAGTGATATAGAGAGAATTTTTGCGGCTCCTTTTGATTATAACCCAGCCTCACAAAGAGTCTTAGAAAAATGTGGTTTTGAACGAGAAGGTATTTTACGTAAGAATGGCTTTAAAAATGGTGAGTTTCATGACATGATAATGTATTCTTTGATTAAATAATTATTGAAATTATCAAGTCTTATGCTATAATCAGTATATCAAATCGTTGCATTGGATAAGTAAATGTGAAATCATGATAGAGAGCTGATGGTTGGTGTAAATCAGTATGAGGAAACATTGAAATCTACCAATAAGAGAAGCTAATCACTTCCGGTTGAACCGTTATCTCATAAAAGTTATCAGTTTGATAAGAAATAGGGTGGCACCACGATAAATTCGTCCCTTGTAAAAGGTGCTTTTTATTTTATTGAAAAAGGAGAAATGAAAAATGATTGATATTGCTATACTAAGAGAAAATCCAGAAGCTGTAAAAGAAAATATGCGAAAGAAATTTCAGCATGATCGTTTACATTTAGTTGATGAAGCTTTTGAATTAGATAAAGAATATCGTGAAGCTCTGACAAAAGCAAGTGAACTTCGAGCTATGCGTAATTCATTATCTAAAGAAATTGGACAATTTATGCGTGAAGGGAAAAAAGATTTAGCTGAAGAAAATAAAAGAAAAGTCAGTGAAATGGCTGATACTTTAAAAGAATTAGAAGCAAAAGAAGTTGAATTAGGTCCAAAATTAAAAGAAGTGATGATGAAAATTCCTAACTTTATTGATGATAGTGTACCTATTGGGAAAGATGACAGTGAAAACGTTGAAATTCAAAAATATGGAGATCCTGTTGTTCCTGATTATGAAATTCCATATCATGCTGATATTATTACAAAATTAAATGGTTTAGATAAAGAAGCAAGTGGAAGAACAAGTGGTAATGGCTTCTATTATTTGATGGGTGATATTGCTAGACTTTCTTCAGCAATGTTATCTTATGCCAGAGATTTTATGATTGATAAAGGATTTACTTATTGTATTCCTCCATTTATGATTAGAAGTGATGTTGTGACTGGTGTTATGTCATTTGAAGAAATGGATGCTATGATGTATAAAATTGAAGGTGAAGATTTATATCTCATTGGAACAAGTGAACATAGTATGATTGGTAAATTTAAAGATCAGATTGTTAAAGAAGAAGAATTACCAATTACATTAACTTCATATTCACCATGTTTTAGAAAAGAAGTTGGTGCTCATGGTATTGAAGAACGTGGTATTTATCGTGTACATCAATTTGAAAAACAGGAAATGGTTGTTTTATGTAAACCAGAAGAAGCTATGGAATGGTATGATAAAATGTGGTCATATACTGTTGAATTATTTAGAAGTTTAGATATTCCTGTAAGAACACTAGAATGTTGTAGTGGAGATTTAGCTGATTTAAAAGTTAAATCTTGTGATGTAGAAGCATGGTCACCTAGACAGAAGAAATATTTTGAAGTCGGATCTTGTTCTACATTAGGAGATGCGCAAGCTAGACGTTTAGGTATTCGTACAAAAGGTGAAAGAGGAACATATTATGTCGCAACTCTTAACAATACTGTTCTAGCAAGTACACGTGCATTAATTGCATTTATTGAAAACAATTATAATGAAGATGGAAGTATTTCTATTCCTGAAGTCTTAAGACCATATATGGGTGGAAAAGAAAGAATTGGTTAAGATTCAAAAATGACATGGTGTCCTGGATAAAAATCCGGGGCATTTTTTTATTTTATAAAGATATAAAAAAAGCTGCAAAGATGCAGCTTAGATCTTATATAAGGTGATGTAAAAGGCAATAGTGATAAATACCATCATCACATACATGACCACATATATCATCAGCAATCTCTTTCACTTGTGATGAAGCATTTCCCATTGCAACACCTGTCCCTACTGTTTGTAACATTTCTATATCATTATTTCCATCACCAAAAGCGAGAGCCTGTGATGCATCTAATTGATAATAGTCAAGAATTTTTTGAATACCAATACCTTTACCACTTTGAGCAGGAATAATATCAACAGCTCTATCCCACCATGCTGTAATTTTAGCATTTTCTACATTGTCCATAAGAATTGAATAATCTTTTTCTCTACAACCAACCATTATTTGATAAACTTCATCTTTAGAGACTTCATTAAAATCATCAGCAACTTCTACTTTCATTTTGGCAAAGTCAAAATATTGTACCAAATCATCATCTTTTCCATTGCTGGCAATTCTGTTTTTTGTAGCAATGGATAATGGTCTATCTAGTTTTTTGGCATTTTGAATAATTTGTTGAACATCATAAGATGGAATAGGGAAGTTTGAAATATCTTGATCCTTTGTAAAACAATAAGAACCATTAAAAGTTAAGAAAGCATCAAATTCAATCCCATCAAAATGTGGTAAACTCATGGGTGTTCGACCAGTTGCTAAACAGATTCTGATTTGATTTTCTTTTAATCTTTTTAATGTTTCAAGCATATTTTGAGATATTTGTTTTTTATTCATATCAATAAGTGTTCCATCAATATCAAAAAAAATGATTTTTATTGTTTTCATATAAATCTCCTTTATATTGAGTGATATATATTATTGTATAATTTTTAAGTTTATATATAAAGATAAATAATGATTTTATTTGAATATTCGTACATATCAAATTTATATTCAAGACAGTCATAAAGACATCATTTAGATAATTTTGGTGTTTAGAAGGTTATTTAATATTGAGTAGAATATGAAATAACAGTATCCTTTTTAAAACTATCGTAGTGATTTAAAACATTAACAATAGAACACGAATTATTTAACTTATCATCAAAAGTTGAAGTTTTATAAAGGAAAAGATGGATTTATTGGGAAATAGAATTTTTTATTGATTTGTATAAGAAATATGCTATAATAGATTTTGCCATTACAATAGGCGGCTTCGAACCATGTCAGGACCGGAAGGTAGCAGCATTAAGAATGTCCGTTTATGTGTAGTGGCTTTTTTTCTAAGGAGTGAGATTATGAGTGATGAAGAATATATGAAAATAGCTTATCAGCAAGCTTGTTTAGCAAGAGGCATTGATGAAGTGCCTATTGGAGCTATTATTGTCAAAGATGGTGAGATTATCGCAAAGGCTTATAATCAAAAAGAATCGACCCATGATGTAACGGCACATGCTGAAATGATTGCAATTAGAGAAGCTTGTCAAAAATTAGGCAATTGGCATTTAGATGGCTGTACATTATATTCAACATTAGAGCCATGTATTATGTGCAGTGGAGCTATTATTCAAAGTCGTATAGAAAAAGTTGTTTTTGCTGCTAAAGGACAACGATGGCATGGATTATCAACTTTTTTAGCAAATCATGAGTTTAATCATCATCCTCAAGTGATTTCAGGAATCTTAGAAAAACAATGCTGTTTATTATTGTCCCAATATTTTAAAGGAAAAAGAAATCATTAATGCAGATTTTTTATCGTTTTGATATTATCTTATAGACTTTCATCATTTATCCATATCAATATGATATACTATATTTAGAGGTGAGATATATGGATCAAAAGATGTTAACGAAACAAATGAATTATGAAAAATTCTTGTCTGAAGTTATCAAATGGGTTTTCTTTGGCGTAGGCATAACGGCTATAACTTCCATATTAGTGATTTTTTCTGGGATTATCTATGCTTTAATACCTTTTTATTTTCCAGTTTTGATAATTTCAGTTATTATTGAAATCGCATTTGTATGGATATTAAATAAAAAGATAGACAAACCTATAGATGAATTATCATTTTCATCAGTTAAAAGATTTTTTATCTTATATTCAATTGTTAATGGTGTTATTTTTTCATTTATATTAGCATCAGTTTCTATTTATATAACAGCTTTAGCATTTGCTTTAACATGTGCTTATTTTGGTTTGTTATATACCATTACTAAATATACGACTTCAAGTTTTTCAAATATCGCTAAAGTCTGTATATCAGTATTACCAGTCATGATTATTGGTTATATCATTTTATTGTTTATTCAGGCACCAATGCTTTATTATATTATTGTTTTTTTAGATTTATTAATTTTTACAGGTATTACTTTATATGATTTCAAAATGATTTCGACAATGTATGAACAATCGTCAGAAGAATACCAAGAAGGATTAATATTGTTTTGTGCTTTTGAACTGTATTTGGATTTTGTTAATATCTTTATTGATATTTTAATGTTAATCATGGATAATAATTAGATATCGAAAGATATCTTTTTTTATGTTATAATGTGACAAGACAAGGAGTTGATAGAGGTGGCATATAAGACATTATATCGTGTTTATCGTCCACAAAAGTTTGAAGATGTTGCTGGACAAGAACATATTATTACAACTTTAAAACATGCTGTTGATGAAAATAAAATTGCTCATGCTTATTTATTCTGTGGTCCACGAGGAACTGGAAAAACAACAATTGCTAAATTATTAGCAAAAGCTGTTAATTGTACAGGTTCTCCTAAACCATGTGATCAATGTGAGAATTGTCAACAGATAACTTTAGGTACGCATCCAGACGTTATTGAAATTGATGCTGCCAGCAATAATGGTGTTGATGAAGTGAGAAATCTTATTGAAAAGGTCAAATACGCACCAACACAAGGAAAATATAAAGTTTATATTATTGATGAATTTCATATGATGTCACCAGGTGCTTCAAATGCTTTATTAAAAACATTAGAAGAACCTCCAACTCATGTTATATTTATTTTTGCAACAACAGAACCACACAAAATATTACCGACAATTATTTCTCGATGCCAAAGATTTGATTTCACTAAATTAAGCATTCAAGATATTGTTCATCGTATGAAAGATATTATTAATGAGGAACATTATGAATGTGATGATGAGGCATTGGAATTGATTGCAAAACTGGCTGATGGTGGAATGCGTGATGCATTGTCCATTTTAGAACAATGTCTTGCTTATAATGATCAACATTTAACTGTAAAAGATGTGAATCAGATATATGGAATTGTTTCTTTAGAAAATAAGATTGATTTTATAAAAACAATTCTTTCTAAAGATATGAAAAAAGCTTTATCATTATTAGATGATATGAAAATGAATGGAACAGATATTAAAAGATTAACATTAGATTTAGTTGATATTTTAAAAGATGTTGTTATTTATCGTAATACACATGATGAATCTATTTTATTTGTTTTATCTAAATATTACTTAGATTTAATTGTACCGTATATGGGTTGTGAAGAAGCATTAGATTTTATTGATATTTTAATGGATGCCAGTGAAAAATATGCGAAAGTAATCAATCCTTCCGTTTATTTTGAATTAGCTATTTTAAAAATGTGTAATCAAATAAAAGATGAAAAAGTTATTCATATGGAAACTGTAAAAGTACCTGAACAGCCTATTCAACAACTTAAACAAAGTGATGTGATTATAGAGGACCATCATGATGTTGAAGAAGATCATCATGATGTGATAGAAGAGCCTGTTCAAGAAGAGATTATTGATGAAAGCATTGATGATTCATCTTTAGAAAGTCATGAAAATGATGATATTCCTACTTTTGAATTTGAACAAAAACAGGATATTGAGCCAACTGTTGATGATGAAATTCAGGTAGATGAAGCTGATATTATGAATATCCTTGTTCAAGCCAAAAGAACAATATTGGAAAGTATTCAAGAAAGATGGCCAATTATTAAAAGATATTTAGCAAATTTGAACATGGCTAAAAGTGCAAGTATGTTATGTGATGGAACAGCAGTAGCTGCATGTGAAGGTGGACTTATTATTTCTTTTGAATATCAGCCATCTGTTAATGCTGTTAATTATTATAAGAATTATAAACAGTTAAGTGCTTTTCTTAGCGAAGTTTTAGGAAGTGAGTATCGTTTTATAGCTATTCAGCAGGATGAGTGGTTGAAAATGCGAAGCCATTTTATTGAATTAAAGAGAAAAGGTCAATTACCTCAACCTCATGAATTAACATTAAAGCATATAGATAGTCATGATTTAGATCATGTTGATATGACTGAAGCACAAGAATTTGCGATTCAATTATTTGGAGAAGATATTGTAGAGTTTAAGGAGGATTAATATGAATTTTGGAAATTTATTACAACAAGCGCAACAAATGCAACGTAAAGTCAATAAAGCAAAGAAGGAATTTGATGAAAGAGAATTTGAATTCAATAGTCAGGATGATTTGATTGTTGGAAAGATGAAAGGGAATCTTTCTATTATTGAATTACATATTGCACCTTCTTTAATGCAAGAAGATCAGGACAATATGGAAGCTTTATTAATGGCAACTATTAATCAAACAATAGCTAAAGTTTCTAAAGAAAGGGAAGATACATTAAATCAAGTTACAAATGGTGTTGATGTATCAGCATTTCTATAATGGAATATCCACAAAGTTTTGAAGAACTGGTTGAATGTTTTAAAATGTTACCAGGTATTGGAACAAAAGGAGCTGAACGACTTGTTTATCATGTTCTTTCAATGGATTTACAACAAGTTGAAAGATTCTCAGATGCCTTATTAAATTTGAAAAAACGAATTCATTATTGTAAGAAGTGTGGACATATTTGCGAAGGAGAAATTTGTGATATATGTCAGGATCCAACAAGGGATCAGACAACTATTTGTGTGGTAGAATCACCTAAAGATGTTTTTGCAATGGAAAAATTGAAAGAATATCATGGATTATATCATGTATTACATGGAACTATATCCATTATGGATGGTAAAACAATTGATGATTTAAATATTCATTCTTTGTTTGAACGTCTCAATGACAATATTAAAGAAGTTATTATTGCTACAAATCCTACACGTGAAGGTGAAACAACAGCTTTATTTTTAGCTAAACTTCTTTCAAAAGAGAATATTCCAGCTTCTAGAATAGCTAATGGATTACCAATAGGAAGTAATTTAGATTATGCTGACGAATTGACTTTATTAAAATCATTAGAAGGAAGAAAAAAAATCTAATCATCTCATATATTAAAATGAGGTGATTTTTTTGTTGAAAGTAACACGCATTTTTATGAGATTGCTTATGGCAACTATTTCAATTTTTATATTTAATGCTTTTTCCTCAATAACTCATTTAACTTTATCACTCAATATATTTAATATTCTTATTATTTCTATATTTGATATTTTTGGCTTTATACTTTGCATTGTTTTAAGAGTGGTCCTTTAATTATCAAGAAATAAAACTTTATCTTTGGATTAATTTTTTATATAATAGAGAAAGAAATGAGGTGTTAATATGTCAGGTGTTTTTATTTCTTTTGAAGGTGGAGAAGGTAGTGGAAAGACAACTATTGCCTCAATGATTAAAGAAACGCTTACAAAAGAAGGGTATCATGTTGTTTTAACAAGAGAACCTGGTGGTGTTGAAATTGCTGAAAAAATTCGTGATATTATACATGATGTAAAATATACAAATATGGATAGAAAAACAGAAGCTTTACTCTATGCAGCAAGTCGTAGACAGCATCTAGTTGAAAAGGTTATTCCAGCATTAGAAAAAGGATATATTGTGATTTGTGATCGCTATGTTGATAGTTCAATGGTTTATCAAGGTATTGCCAGAGGGATTGGTATTGATGAAGTCTATCAGATGAATTTATTTGCGACTGAAAACATTTTACCAAAGCGTACAATCTTCTTTGATATTTTACCGGAAGATGGGCTCCAACGTGTATATGCAAATAAGGATAGAGAAGTAAATAGGTTGGATTTAGAGAATATTGATTTTCATCGAAAAGTTTATCAAGGTTATTTAACTTTATGTGATAAATTTCCTGAGCGTATTGTAAAAATAGATGCTTCACTAGATGTAAATCAAGTTTTTAATCAAGTCTTATCAAGAATTCAAGAAATTCTATGAGTTATAAAGAAATCTTAAAACAACAACAACCTATTTTATATCAGATTATTTCAAAAAGTTTTAAAAACAATAAAATTCCACATGCTTTTTTATTAGTAGGGAAGAATGCTCGACAACCAGCTCATTTTATTGCGAAAAGTTTGATTTGTGAAAATGATGTTCTCGCATGTGATCATTGCAATGAATGTAGACGTATTGATGAACATAATTATGGGGATTTTATTTATTGTAATGGACTTGAAGAAACAATTAAGAAACCACATATTGAATATATTCAAGAACAATTTTCTAAATCTGCTTTAGAAGGAAAGTCAAAAATATATTTAATGGAAAATATTGAAAATTCAACTATTGAAGCAATGAATAGTTTATTAAAAATGCTTGAAGAACCAACTTCAGGTGTTTATGCTATTTTTACTTGTCAAAACTTAAATCGTGTTTTACCTACGATTCAATCAAGATGTCAAGTTATTCAATTATTACCTGTTTCTCAAAAATCACTGAAAGAAGAGTTAAAGAGAGATGACATCTTGGAAGATGATATCAATATTTTATCTGAATTGTTTACAAGCTATGATGAATGTCAAAAATATATTGAATCTGATATGTTTGAAAAACTAAAGCTTGAAGTTTATCATTTTATTGATGATCTTTATTTTCACAGAGATAATTTAATTATTAATGTTCAGACTCATTTATTAAAAGATTTTAAAGAAAAAGAGAACATTCAATTATTTTTGAATATGCTTGTTTTAGCATTAAGAGATTTGTTTCACGTGAAACATTCTATGAATCTCACTTATCCATCTTTTTTAAGTTTATATAAAAGAATAAATGATAGTGATGAAAATATTATTAATAAAATTGATTTGATTTTAAATACAGAATATTTATTGAGTACAAATGCCAATGTTATGTTGTTAATGGATAGTATGATGTTTAGAATATAGAAAGGAGAACTTATGGAAGAAAGATTAGCTCTTATTCGTTTTAATAATGTTGGAAAATCTTATTATTTTTCAACTGATTTAGATCTTTATAAAGGTGATAAAGTCGTTGTAGAAACAATAAGAGGGTTGGAATTAGGAGAGTTGGTATCAGATTTAAAACATATTTCTGAATTTAATCTTGATACTGAACTAAAAAAAATTAAAAGAGTTGCAAATCGTGCAGATTTGGAATTATTTGTTTATAATCAAGCAAAGGCTGAAAAGTCTTTAGAAATATGTAAAGAGATTGTCAAAGAGTATGATTTGGACATGCATTTAGTAAGTTGTGAATATACACTTGATGCTTCAAAAGTTATATTTATGTACACTTCTGAAACACGTGTAGATTTTAGAGAATTGTTGAAAGAGTTGGCAAGTGTTTTTAAATGTCGTATTGAATTAAGACAAATTGGACCTCGTGATAAATCTAAGATTGTAGGTGGACTTGGATCATGTGGTTTACCACTTTGCTGTTCATCATTTTTAGGAGAATTTGATGGTGTTTCTATTAATATGGCAAAAAATCAGATGCTTGCAATCAATATTGATAAGATATCAGGAGCATGTGGAAGATTGCTTTGTTGTCTTAAATATGAAGATGATACATATACAAAGGAAAAACAAAGATTTCCTAAAATTGGTTCAAAAGTAAAATACGATAATAAAATTGTAAAAGTGACAGGTTTAAATGTAATAAGTGATTTAGTCAAAATTGAACATGATGGTAATATTTCATTTGTATCATTAGATGAAATTCAGATATTACCACCAAGAGAGCATAAACATGAACCAAGAAGTCGTTAACTATTTATTGGCTTATGAAAATATGCAGATTATCCAAAGAAAAGATATGTTTAACTTTTCTTTGGATACTGTTTTATTAGCTCACTTTTGTACAATTAATAAAGATTTAGATGAAATTATTGATTTTGGAACGAATAATGCTGCCATTCCTCTTTTATTGAGTTTAAGAACTGACAAGAAGATAAAGGGTATTGAAATACAAAAAGAAGCTGTAGATTTGGCTTTGAAGAATGTTCAATTAAATTATTTAGAGAATCAGATTGAAATTATACATTCAGATATTAAGGATTATGTAAAGAATGCTTCTAAAGTGAAATTGGTTGTATGTAATCCGCCATTCTTTAGGGTTGATGAAAGAAGTAATCTTAATGATAATGAGTTCCTTAAAATAGCTCGTCATGAAATAAAAATAAACTTAGAAGAAATTATTCAATCAGCAGCAAGAATTTTGGATAATAAAGGACGTTTTGCAATGGTTCATCGTCCTGATCGTATGATTGAAATTATTAATATCATGCAAAAATATGATATTGAACCTAAACGTATTCGCTTTGTTTATCCTAAAATTGGAAAGGATTCTCATATCTTTTTAATTGAAGGTATGTATAAAGGAAATAAAGGATTGAAAATTGAATCACCATTATATGCTCATAATGATGATGGTAGTTATACGAATGAAATAAGAAAAATGTTTGGAGAAGATATCAATGAATAGACAAAAAAGTTTTGAAAATTCATTACCTACACTATATATTGTAGCGACACCTATTGGTAATCTGAATGAAATGACTTATCGTGCTATACAAACTTTAAAAGAAGTCGATTATATTGCTGCAGAGGATACACGCAATACCATTAAATTATTAAACCACTTTGATATTTCAACAAAACTTGTTTCTCATCATGAACATAATTTAATGATTGCAATACCTAAAATTATTAATGATTTAAAGAGTGGTTTGAATATTGCTTTGGTTAGTGATGCTGGATATCCTGCAATTAGCGATCCAGGTTATGAACTTGTTAAAGAGGCTATTCGTGAAGGATTTAATGTTGTACCTGTTTCAGGTGCTAATGCTTGTTTAGATGCATTAGTTGTTTCAGGTATTGCACCTCAGCCATTTATGTTTTATGGTTTCTTAGATAGAAATGATAAGAATAAGAAGAAGGAGTTAGAAAAACTTAAAAACTATAGAGAAACAATTGTTTTTTATGAAGCACCACATCGTATTAAAAAGACACTAAAATTGATGTTAGAGATTTTAGGAAATCGTTCAATTGCATTATGTAGAGAATTAACTAAGAAGCATGAAGAAATTAATCGAGGAACAATTGAAGACATATTATATGTTATAGATGATATGAAAGGTGAAATGGTCATTGTTGTAGAAGGTAATCAAGAAGAAAATGTAGAAGATATAAAAACTTTTGATCAGAGTATTGAAGAACATGTTGAAGAGTATATCGAAAATGGTTTAACTACTAAGGATGCTATTAAAGCAGTAGCAAAAGAAAGAGGTTTATCTAAAAATATTGTATATAATGAATATCATAAAAAATGAATATAGAAATATATTCTTTTTTTTATATTTTATGTATAATAAACATATAAAAAGGGAGGAATAAATATGATTTATACAATAACATTTAACCCATCAATTGATTATATTGTTGAAGTAGATGATTTTCAACTAGGGAAAGTCAATAGAACAGCAAATGAATATGTTTTAACTGGTGGAAAGGGAATTAATGTTTCAATCGTTTTAAATAATTTAGGAATTGAAAGTCAGGCATTAGGTTTTATTGCAGGATTTACAGGTTCCTATATTCAAAGTCATTTAGAAGAAAATGGTATACATACAGATTTTATTGATGTTCAAAATGGTTATTCACGTATTAATTTTAAAATGAAAAGTCATGAAGAATCTGAGGTTAATGGAAATGGACCGATGATTAATGAAACTGATTTAACAAAGCTTATTGAAAAAATAAAAAAATTACACGAAGGGGATATACTTGTTTTATCAGGAAGTATACCAAAATGTATATCTGATGATATTTATGCTCATATCATGAAAGAGATTAATCATTTAGGAATAAAAGTTGTTGTTGATGCAACAGGAAATTTATTAATGAATGTATTAGAATATAAACCATTTTTAATTAAACCTAATAACCATGAATTAGAAGAAATGTTTCACGTGAAACTTTCTAATCAAAAGGATATTGTTAAATATGCTAAAAAGCTTCAAGAAATGGGTGCAAAAAATGTATTGATTTCAATGGCAGGAGATGGAGCACTCTTTGTATGCGAAAATGGAAAAGTCTATTTTTGTGATGCACCTAAAGGTCAAGTTGTCAATTCAGTAGGTGCTGGAGATTCAATGGTTGCAGGATTCATTGCAGGATATGTCAAAACTCAAGATTATCTACAAGCTTTTAAAATGGGAATAGCAACAGGAAGTGCAAGTGCATTCTCAAAAGACTTAGCGACTGCTGATGAAGTTGAACTTTTATTAAAAACAATTAATGAGGTCGAATATGAATATTAAAGATTTATTAAAAGAAGATAGTATTATTCTTAATTCAAATGCAAAAGATAAAAATGAAGCGATTCATGAAATGGTAGAAAAACACTTTCAATGTGGACATATCAAAGATAAGTTCGTTTTTGAAAAAGCTATCTTAGAGAGGGAAAAGATATCATCAACAGGAGTGGGCAATTTGATAGCAATACCTCATGCTCAAAGTGAAACAGTTTGTTATCCTTCTTTAGTAGCAATGGTTAACAAAAATGGTATAGATTATGATGCATTGGATCAAAAACCAGTCTCTCTCTTTTTTATGATTGCAGTACCTAAAGATGGTGGATCACAGCATTTACAGATATTAGCTCAACTATGTCAAATGTTAATGGAAGAAGATATGGTTAAGCAATTGATTAATAGTCAAGATGAGCAAGAGTTTATTCATTTATTATTTCAAAATATGGATACAATGAAAGATCAAAATGTTGTTCAAAATAATATTGATCTAGTAGCTGTAACTGCATGTCCTACAGGAATAGCACATACTTATATGGCAGAAAAAGCATTAATAGAGAAAGCAAAAGAAATGAATATATCCATAAAGGTAGAAACAAATGGAGCAAGTGGTATCCAACATAAATTAACAAAAGAAGATATAGAAAAAGCAAAATGTGTTATTGTAGCGGCAGATAAGAAAGTAGAGATGGAAAGATTTCAAAATAAATATGTTATTCAAGTTCCTGTGACAAAAGCGATTGATCATACTGAAGAATTATTAAAAAACGCATTACAGCAAAAAGCAGAAATTTATCATGGCAAAGAATTATATAAAGAAAGTAATGAAAAGGGGACTAGAAAAATATATCAACATCTCATGAATGGTATATCACAGATTATACCTATCTTAATGATTTCAGGTATATTAATGAGTCTTATTCCTTACTTACAGAATATGGGTGTTGATCAGGAATATTTAACTATCATGTATTATATTGCATCGCTTGCTATTAATATTGCAATTCCAATAACCAGTGCTTTTATTGGTGATAGTATAGCAGGAAAACAGGGATTTGTTGTTTCGTTGATTTCATCCATCTTTTTGATTAATGTGCAGGGTAACATTATAGAAGGGATTTTAGTAGGATTCATAGGTGGATATCTAGCATTAGGCTTATCACATTTGTTTTCATATTTACCAAAGGATTTACAAAGTTTAACTCCAAATTTATTTGTACCTATTATAGGAACAACAATATTAAGTTTTCTCATTTATATGTTAGCCCCATATTTTATTGATTATGTCAGTTTATTGAATCAAAATCTAGATAGTATTGTAATTGTTATTATTGGTGCAATCTTAGGTATGATGATGTCCATTGATTTAGGTGGTCCAATTAATAAGATTGCTTATACAATAGGTATTATCGGTATCTTTACAGGTAGATATGATATGATGTCAGCAGTTATGTTAGCTGGTATGATGCCACCATTGATCATATGGTTAACAATGTTAACAACAAAAGTTTTTGATCAAGAAGATAAACAAAAGAAATGGTCTTGTTTATTAAATGGATTGTGTTTTGTCAGTGAAGTAGCTATTCCATATATGAAAAAATATAAAAGCGCTGTTAAATATCCATGTATTATAGCATCAAGCATAGCTGGCGCATTATCAATGTATTTTCAATGTGGTCAAGCTTTCCCACATGGTGGTATATGGACAATATTCCTCATTAACAATCCAATTTATTTTATTTCTAGTTTAATGATTTCACTGATCATAGGAACACTATTAATCGTTATAATGAATAAGTTAAAACTAAAAGCATAAATTACTATATACAATTTATTAAAATAAAAAAGAAGCTGTATAAAATATCTTTTTAAAAATTGATATGTTCAGCTTCTTTTCTTTAATTTGAATTTTGATAAAAAAATAATAGTATCTTCAAAATTGATTCTCTTTGTTTTTTATAAATGACTTCTATTTATTTATGTTCTTTAATATAATAAAACCAAAAGTAATGATTAAGATAATGATTGTAATCTGCATAGCTAGGATTTGTTTAAGAATATAGTCAGTACCATTCATGTTTGATATAAAACTATAAACAATTTCTTTACCTAAAATGATGCTGAGTATTATACCTAAAAAAATTTTAACACCAGTATTATTCAATAAATGTTTCATAGTGTCACCCCATATCTACTTTTTACAATATAATTTTAACATTTCTTTACTTATTATGGAAGATTTATTATGATTGATGAAGAATATATGTATTATCAATGAAATGAAAAAGGGTAATGATGATCAAAAAATGATTTTCATTACCCTTTTTGTAGACTATTGGATATTTATTTTGCTATTAATATAATCTTCTATAATTATAAACATATCTTTCCCAGTATCCAGATAATGGGGCAGTTTTAACACATTGATCAGGATATTGTCCAACAGTTCCAGAACCTTCTCCAGAAGCATGAACAAAACTTCCACCACCAATATAGATACCAATATGAGCAACACCACTACCATAACTAAATGTAATGACATCACCAGGTTGTAATTCTGATCGAGAAATAGCTTTTCCACTACCAGCATATCCTGCAGCAGTTGTACGACCAAGACTTACGCCAGCTTGGTTATAAGCCCAATAAACTAAACCAGAACAATCGAAATAATTAGGACCATTTGCACCCCACCAATAACGACAACCCAGTCTTGTTAGAGCTTTTTGAGCAATGGCATTTCCTACGGCTGAATCACCTGGAACATATGATCCACCACCGCCACCACCACTAGGAGCACGAGAAATCAATTCAGATAAAGCTGCATCAATTTTCTTTTGTGCAGAGGAAACTTCTTTAGATTCTTGTTGACTATCTTTAATTTTTTCTTGTTGTGCAGTTTTCAGTTCTATGTATTTTTCTTGTAAAGCTTCCTGTGATTTTTTTTGTGATTCTAGGTTTTCTTTAGCTGTTTCTAGAGACTTTTGTTGTGTGTCAAGATTTTGCTTTTGTTGTGTGAGTTCTTCTACTAACTCTTTTTCATAAGCTGTAATATCATTAACACTTCCTATACGTGAGAAGAAAGTTGAGAAATCTTCAGAACCAAATAAGAAATCTAAAACCCAGTTAGAGTTATATGTTGTTTGCATAACATATAAACGTTCTCTCATTTGTTCTTCTTTCTTTGCAATGTCTTTCTTTATTTTTTCGATTGATTTTAACATATAATCAATTTCTTTGTTTTTTTCATCTATTTGAGAATTTAAAGTTTCGATCTTTTTAGATACTTCTTCAATGTTATCATTAGTTTCACTTAAATCATCTTTTGTATCTTGAATCTCTTCTTTTAAATCTTGATTTTTTTCTTTTAAATATTTGTTAAATTCCTGACATACTTTTTTATTAGAATTTGTTAGATTTGAAGAACAAATTTTAATATATTTATCTTCCTGTCCTTCAAAATCAGTCGCATGAACATCTATTGGAAATAGACTCATAGCAAATAATGAACAAAAAGCTAAAAAACTTATACCTAATTTTTTCATTCAATTAATCACCTCTGTAAAAAACATTATAACATAAAAAACTCTAAAAAAAATACCAATTCATAGAATTTATGAAAGTCAGTATTCATACATGTTTATATATTATAAAGCATATAATAGAAAGTCGTTATAACTATGGCAAATGTGGAGGCATTTTTTTTATAAGAACATATTGTATCTTGAGGAGGTGAGTTAATGGTTAAAGATGGTATTGATGTTTCACAATATCAAGGTGAAATCAATTGGGAACTTGTTAAAAATCATATTGATTTTGCAATTTTGAGATGCGGCTTTGGGCAGGATTTGCCTGGACAAGATGATCCTACTTTTAAACGTAATGCTGATGAATGTACAAGATTAGGTATTCCTTTTGGTGTTTATCTTTATTCATATGCCACTGATGAAAGGGCGGCATTATCAGAAGCTAGACATGTTATGAGACTTATTCAAGATTATCAGATGGAATATCCTATTTATTTGGATTTAGAAGATCCGAGTATAGGAAGATTAACAAATGATCAAATTGAAAAAAATGCAAGAGTCTGGGCTGATGAGCTTGCTAAACATAATTATTTCCCAGGATTCTATGCTTCATATTATTGGTGGACAACAAAACTAACTGGTCCAACATTTAAAAGATATACAAGATGGGTTGCTCGCTATGCTGAAGAATTAGGAGTAGAAGGATTTGATATGTGGCAATATACGAATCATGGTTTTGTTGAAGGAATAAGTGTACCTGTAGATAGAAATCATTCATATCGTGATTTTCCAACAGAAATTAAAGCTGGTGGATATAACAACTTCAATGTTGAAACAAACCCAGAACCTGCACCAGAACCAGAAGTACCACAACAAAACTATCAGGTAGGAGATCATGTAACATTTAATCATGTTTTTATCTCTTCAGACAGTAGTATTCCTTTAGTTCCATATATGAATCATGGTACTATTACAAGAGTTGTTCCTAATGCGAGAAATCCATACTTGATAGGAAATGGTCTTGGATGGGTGAATAATGAAAGTATTACAGGAACTCTCAGATATTTATCTCATCCAACATATCGTGGAGATTCATTGGTAGATGCTTTGAGTCAGATAGGAGTTGATTCATCTTTTGCATCGAGAAAAGATTTAGCACAAAAAAATGGAATTGAGAACTATACTGGTAGTGCCAGACAAAATTTAGAATTATTAAGACTCCTTCAAGAAGGTCGCTTAAAAAGTTAAGGTATTGCTGTAAAGCGATACCTTTTCATATTGTATTTATGTTTGTACAATAGTATAATAGAGGCGTTTTAAAGGGGAGAGTGAAATATAATGGTTTATGCCAAGACAAGAAATGAAAAAGAGTGGAAAAAACATATTACTTCGTTTATATGTGTACTTGTTGCTTCCATTATTATGTCTATCAATATAAAATCATTTGTTAGAGCAGGGGATTTGATACCAGGAGGATTTACAGGTTTATCATTATTGATTCAAAGATCATGTAGTGTTTTTTTTCAATTAGAATTACCTTATTCTCTTATTAATATTTCATTAAATGCTGTACCAGCATTTATTGGATTTAAGATAATAGGAAAGAAATTTACAAGTTATTCAGTACTAATGATTGTTCTCAATTCATTTTTAGTCGACTTAATACCAGTCACACCTATTACATATGATCCATTACTTGTATCAGTTTTTGGGGGTATTTTAAATGGTATAGCTATTGTCATTGCATTATATGGAAAAGCATCAAGTGGAGGTACTGATTTTATTGCTGTCTATTTATCAAATAAATTAAAGAAACCATCATGGAATTTTGTATTTGGAATTAATGTTGTTATTTTGACAACAGGAGGTTTCTTATTTGGATTTGAAGCAGCCATGTATTCAATTATTTTCCAGTTTGTTTCAACACAAGTCATAGAAAGATTACATCGTAGAGATCATAAAGTGACTTTATTAATTATTACAAAAGATGGGGAAACAATTGGACAAGAGTTATTAGAATATACACATCATGGTGTAACACAATTTGAAGGACAAGGATGTTATTTAAAAGAAAATAAAACAATGTTATATACTGTTGTTGGAGCAGATGAAGTAAAAGATGTTGTTCAGTTGATTAAAGCATTAGACCCACATGTTTTTATTAATATCATCAACTCTGAAGGTGTAACAGGAAGATTTTATCAAGAACCTATCGAATAAGAAAAGGAAGGTTTATATAGATTTCGTATTTCTATATAAATCTTCCTTTTTCTATTTCGGAACTATTTTGTAAATATTCATTTAAAAAATATTCAAAAATTTGAATGTGTAATTCTTCATCCTCAATAATACGATGCAAAATCTTTTGGATTGTTCTTTCTTTTATACAGGTTATTTGTTGTTGATATATAGCAATTGTATTTTGTTCTTGAATAATCGCATTTTCTAATAAAGATTTTAAATGACTAGGATAGACATTATATCCAGGTGACCAGTATTCTAGACAACCTTGCTGACAATCCCAAAGTCGAGGATCTGCACCTAAATGATAAGCTAAATGAGCAAAGATATCTAAATGATGCATTTCAACAATACTGATTTTTTCCATTGCTACAGATAATTCAGGCCAAACGTCTTTTAAAATAACATGATTATAAAAATAAAGACTAACAGCATTCATTTCCGAATAGAGTCCAGCTAAATTAGATAACATTAAAGATGCATATTGTGGATTTTCCTTTATATCAGTCATTTCTGGATAAGGTTTGTTGATAAAGTAGTTCATAAAATAACCTCCATACTTCTACTGTATGAAGGTTATCTATAATTATTCTAATATTTTTTCAAAACCGATACGTAAGTCACCACTTAATAGAGTAATTTCTCCACATTGATGAAAACCATGTTTTTGTAAAAAACGTTGCATAGATAAATTATCTTCATGGGTATCAATGCGGATACTATGAATATGGTTTTGTTGACATTCATGAATAGCATATTCTAATAATTGATGAGCTATATTTTGACCCTTATGACTTTCATCTACAACTATTCGATGAATAACAGCATAAGGCTTATGATGAGTTAACCATTGTCCCTGAATCTTTTGATAAGTTGGCTCGTCTTCAATAGCAAAATACATTGTTCCAATAATATTATGATCTTCAATAACATAACTATTATTCTTTTGAATATCTTCAATAATATCTAAAGATTGAGGGTAACCATCTTGCCATTGATCAATATTTTGTTGTTTAAAATAATTTTGAGCTTGATGAATAAGTGTCATAATTCTTTGTACATCATCAAGATGAGATTTTCTTATTTCCATGTTGTTCTCCTTAAACTATAAATGATGACATCATGATATTGAAAGTTCTTATAGGCATGTTCAAATAAGTAACCTTCTTTTTCAAAATGATTCCATTCTAAAACACGACATGATGCTTTATTTTCTACAAAGACTTCAGCATAAATTTTATGAATATGGTAACATTCAAAAACATGCTGACAAAATAAACGTACAGCTTGTCGCATGATACCACGATGAGCATAAAGTGGATTTAACCAATATCCTAATTCACAATTATGGACGTAAATATCATTATGCAAAGTTCCACCAATACAACCTACACAAATACCATCTACAACAATTCCAAAATCTAGACCATGATTTTGTAAAGAATGAGTAATAAAAGACATAGCTTGATCTAATGTATATGGATAGGGAAAAGTATTTCTTAAATACGTACCAATACTTTTTTCATTAGCATGATATGCTAATTGACAGGGATCAATTTGATCTAAAGTTTTTAATTCAATAATCATAGACTCTCCTTAAGGAAGAGGCTTATCACTCGCAAGGTAAAGATCGTACCATTGTTGACGTGTTAAATGAATATCACACGCTTGGACCATTTCTTTTAAATGAGCAGGTGAAGTTGTTCCCATAATAGGTTGCATACAAGCTGGATGACGAAGTAACCATGCAATTGCGATAGCACTCTTTGTCACATGATATTCATCTGCTAGTTTTTCCATGACAGAATTAAGTTTTTCATAGTTAGGATGATCAATAAAACATCCTTCTGTCCATGATGCCTGTACAACACTCCAAGGTTGAATCGTGATATCATGTAAACGACAATAATCTAAAACGCCACCATCTTTATCTTGAGCCCATGATTCTTTCATATTCATATTCATTCCTGAATCAATCATAACAGAATGTACGATAGATAACTGTAATTGATTAATAATTAATGGGTGTTGAGTATATTTTTGTAAAAGTTCTATTTGTAAAGGTGTATGATTAGAAACACCAAAATATTTCACTTTTCCACTTTCATATAATTCATCAAAAGCTTCAGCAACTTCTTTTGGATCACATAAGGCATCAGGACGATGCAATAATAAAATATCAATATAATCAGTTTGTAATCTTTTTAAAGAATTTTCAACACTTGTTAAGATATGCTCCTTAGAAAAATCATAGCGTTTACCTGGAACAATTCCACATTTTGTTTGAATAATCATTTTTTCACGATATTCAGGGTGCTTTTTTAAAACTTCACCAAAAATTTCTTCTGATTTTCCTCCACCATAAATATCAGCATGATCAAAAAAGTTAATACCTGCATCTAAAGCAGTTTGAACGAGTTCTTCGACTTGTTCTAGGCTTTTATCAGCAATACGCATACAACCTAAAGCTAAACGAGAAGCCTTTAAATCTGTTTTTGATATTTGAAAATATTCCATAAATTAGTCCCTCCTGTTGTTATTATATAAAATAATGATTATAATGTAAAAGAAAAAGAGGTGTTTCCATGTATCATATTGTTAGTATTATCGTGTATATTGTTTCGATTACTCTTGCTATGATTGGTTTGAGCTGTTTTCGCTTTGATCAATACATCAGAAAAGGTAAAGAAAGAGAATTTCATATTTTCTTTATTGTTACATCAATAGCTTTAGGTTATTTATTTGCATCTTTTATATTGGATTTTGGAAGTTTAAGTTTTCAATTCTAAATAAGAAGTTTTCAACATATATATGAATGATGAAAAAAATATATGTAAAACTTCTTTTTATATTTTCTATTTTATTAGTGATCGGTTGTTTTCATTATCAGGATGCAATGGTTTGGATTCATTCAAAATATCAAGTGAAAACAAAGGAAAAAAATGTACAAGTTCAAATGTCTGATCAGGTTGTATCCATCCCATTAGAAGAATATCTTATAGGAGTTATTGCCGGGGAAATGCCAGTCAGTTTTGAAAAGGAGGCGCTCAAGGCACAGGCAGTAGCCAGTCGTACTTTTGTATTATCAAGGAATTTAAAAGTTGATAATACAACCAATTCACAGGTTTATTTAGATGATGATGAAATGAAGAAAAAATGGGGAAAACAATATGCACAAAATAAACAGAAAATAGAAGAAGCAATTCAAGAAACAAAAGGCGAAGTTATGACATATCGGGGAGAATATATTTCTGCATTGTTTTTTTCTAGCAGTAATGGCAGAACTGTTAATAGTGAAGATTATTTTACGGGAGAAGTGGCCTATCTTAAATCGGTTGATAGTCATTGGGATACAAGTATTGATCCTCATAATACAAGGAGTCAGACTTTTACCAAACAACAATTAGCCAATATATTTAATGTTGTTCCTGAACAAATCAAAATCACATCCCATACATCAAGTGGCTATGTTGACAAAGTCACTATTAATCAAAAAACATATACAGGTAGAGAAATCAGAGAAAAACTATCGCTACCATCTTCGTGTTTTCAAATTCAGTTTTCATCAAAAGGTTATACTTTTATTACGCATGGCAATGGTCATGGTGTTGGTATGAGTCAATATGGTGCTCAAGCTATGGCTTTAGAAAAGAAAAGTTATAAAGAGATTTTACATCATTATTATCAAAATGTTGAAATTGAAAGTATAGACTCTTAACTTTTGTTCATACTTAAGTTGAGGTGAAAACATGAAGAAAAGATCTTTTCATTATAAGAAGATATTAGGAATCTCACTAGCTTTAGCTTTATTTTTAGGTGGAATTGGGATTGTTCAAAATATTTTAGATGAACGTACTCAAAATTTTGAAGATGAAACTGTTGTCAAAGTGGATGAAAATCAGACAAAAGAAAACAAAACTGAAGAAAAGAAAGTAGAAACTTTAAAATCACCGGTTAAAGATGGTATAGGGATAGTGAGATATTATTATGATAAGGATGATGATGCCACAAAGCAGGAACAGTCTTTAATATTATTTGAAGATGTTTATCGTCCTAATCAAGGTATTGACTATGCCAATAAGAATGAAAAATTTGATGTGTTGGCAGCTATCAGTGGTACTGTTACAAAGAAAACAAATGATCCTGTACTTGGCTGGGTTATCACTATTACCAATAGTGATAATATTTCTACAACTTATGAATCATTATCAGAAGTATCAGTAGAATTAAATAAAGAAGTCAAACAAGGTGATGTGATTGGTAAAAGTGGTGAGAATGTTTATGAAGCTGACTTAAAAAATCACTTACATTTTATTCTTCAAAAAGGAGATCAATTGTATAATCCAGAGAAATTTATTGGACAGACACTTGATATGATTAAATAAAATTTAGGTTCTTAGGAATCTAAATTTTTTTAAAATATTCACATAAATTTCATACATTTGGTATATTATCATTGAGGAAAAGAAAGTGTTTTGAAAAAGATAAAAATTATGTTGATATAGAAATAATTTTTTCTTGTAATTAATAGGAAAAATGATACAATAGAAATGCTTATAGGAGGAATGTTCAATGAAATTATCAAAGGAAATTGGTATTGACTTAGGAACAGCTAACATCCTTATTTATGTCAAAGGTGAAGGTATTGTTGTCAATGAACCTTCTGTTGTAACTATCAATACTGAAACAAATAAACCTATCGCAGTAGGAGAAGAAGCCAGAGATATGCTTGGAAAAACTCCAGGTAAATTTCAAGCTATTCGTCCTTTAAAAGATGGGGTTATTGCAGATTTTCAAATTACTGAAATATTATTAACTCATTTTATTAATAAACTTAACTTAAAAGGAGTTTTCTCAAGACCAACTATCTTAATTTGTTGTCCATCAAATATCACTTCAATTGAAAAGAGTGCTATTCAGGATGTTGCATTAAGATGTGGAGCTAAACGTGTTTATATTGAAGAAGAACCAAAAGTGGCTGCTATTGGTGCTGGATTAGATATTTCTAAACCATCAGGAAACATGGTTGTAGATATCGGTGGTGGAACAACTGATATTGCAGTTCTTTCATTAGGTGATATCGTTACAAGTACATCTTTAAAGATTGCTGGAGATAAAATGGATGCTGAATTAATTAAATATGTTAAAGATAAATATAAATTATTAATTGGTGACCGTACAGCAGAAGAAATTAAGATGACAATTGGTAGTGCTTATGAAGCTGATCCAAAAGAAGTAATGGATGTAAGAGGTAGAGATTTAGTTACAGGATTACCTCATACAATTCAATTGAATGCTAAAGAAACTCAAGAAGCTTTAGAAGAATGTTGTATGACAATTTTACGTTCTACAAAACAAGTTCTTGAACAAACACCACCAGAATTATCAGCTGATATCGTTAATAAAGGTATTTTCTTAACAGGTGGAGGAGCTTTACTTCATAACTTAGATAAATTCTTAGAAGAAGGATTAGGAGTTCCTGTATTTGTAGCTGAAAATGCTCTTGACTGTGTCGCTGAAGGATGCGGTGTTATGTTAGAAAACACTCAATATTTACAATAGTTAATAAAAGAGGCTGTAACGAAATAGCTTTTTAAAAGTGAATGCGTACAGCTTTTTTATGTGAATTTTGAGAATAAAAAATGATAAACTTATGATATGAAAATGGACAATGATGATCATTGCCCATTTTGACTATTGCTTAAAAATATTTATTTGAGTTATTTTTAATAATGTCTTCATTGACAAAATCAATGAAATCAATCATAGAATATTATTGAACCTTGATTTTTAACTTTTTATAAATTAGGAAACTAAAATAACCAAAGATCATCAAAGATAAAATAGAATCAAACACAATAGCAATCATATTATTTGTTCCATTAAATACTTCCAATAATAAAGGTATACTGACTGCAAATCCTATTAACAATCTCCAAATACAATGAAACCATGATTTTGGAAAGAAAACAAAACCTATAAATAAAACAATCATTAGCAACATAACTGAATCATTCATAAACGAAAAGTGATATTCGCCGTTTTGCCAGAATAGTGCTAAAAGACCTAAAACACAAATTCATAAATTATTTATCTTAGGACTTATAAATTTCATAAAACCACCATTCATATCTTAGACTAATCCATCTTTACTACGCATTAATTCTTCACTGCCATTTTGATAAGTTTGTATAATTTGCTGATGGTATTTTTCATATATGTTTATCATTTTTGTAATATATGGATTCACTATGTCTTGAATATTTTTTATATTTTCAAAATCTGAACTGTTCTGTATATTTGAACAGTCAACATATCTTCGAATCCAAAAATCATCAGTTTTGATAAATACATATATACTTTTTTTACCGTATATCCATAATGAAGTGCTACTCATCAGCTCAACTTCACATTCATATCCTTCATATTTCCAATTATATTCATGTTGTTTCTTATTATAATCATTTATATACGCTTTAGAATCTCTTTCCTTTAGAAAATAGATGTACTCTGTATCATCTTGTAATGAAACACCAACAGGTTCATTTTCCTTATTATAAATAAAATCAAAGCTATCATAATTCTCCACGAAATACGGATTATAGTCATTATATCCCCATAATTGTGAAAACAAAAATCCAATTATCAAAAGACTCATAAAACCTAAAACTATTATTATACGTTTTTTCATATTACATTTTTACCTCGACAAGCTTTATTCCCATTATCCTACTATTTTTTATAAGTTTTTTAGAAAGTTTAATCATTGAACCATAGCTCATAAGAGCTATATATAAGTTATAATCATCAAGTTTAAAATAGTAGAACTTATTTCTATATGAATAATTATTATTTTCCACCATAGTATTAGCAAAATCATCAATCAATTTATTTGAATCATAGAATTGTTTTCCATTGAAATGATATAATTAAATATTATGAATGGATACATCTTTTTCTAAGTATTCTTCAACTGAATGATTACAATATGAGTGAAATATACTGCATTGACCATTGTTATAAGAATATTCATAATATTATCAATAGTCATAGAGAAATTTTAATTATTTCTTCATACAATCTTATATGTCATTTTTACCTTTATTACTGTATCTATAATGGAAAGAATTGCCTTCTTTTTTCGTACCATCCTTCCTTGGCATATTATTCTTTTTCTATTTCAATTATACTATGATATATATATTGACTCAAATATAAAATCAATTCTATAAATAGTTTAAATATCTTTTATCATTTATAAAATATTGAAAATAATAGTTTTTTCTTTATCTGTAAAAAAATAGATTTTTTATATGATTTTGTTAAAATAGATGACTGAGGTGATAAAGATGGGGAAAAAGAAATATTTTTTCTTTGATATTGATGGAACTTTAGCTGTAGGAACACCAGGAGATCAATATGTTCCTGAATCAGCGAAAAAAACAATTAAAGAATTAGAAGCAAAAGGACATTTTGTTGCTATTGCAACAGGTAGAAGTTATGCAATGGCAGTCAATCATATGAAAGAATTAGGATTTAAAAATATGGTGAGTGATGGGGGAAATGGAATCACTATCAATGAAAAACTAATTGAAATCAAACCTTTAGATTATGATAAGTGTCTAGCATTAATTGATGAATGTAAAGAAAAAGGATTCATTTGGGCAATATCACCAGATAATGAAACAAGACGTTTAGCACCAGATAATCGCTTTTATGATTTTACACATGATATTTATATGGATACAGTTGTTGAAGAAGGCTTGGATCCAAGAAATTATGATCAAATCTATAAAGTTTATGTGGCTTGTTTTTCTCCAGAAGAAGAAAAACTAGAAACTTTAAAGCAATTACCTTGGTGTCGTTTCCATAAAGAATATTTATTTGTTGAACCAGGAGATAAATCAGTAGGAATTAAAGCTATTGTTGATCATTTTGGTGGAGATTATCAGGATGTTGTTGTTTTTGGTGATGAGAAGAATGATTTGAGTATGTTTCGTGATGAATGGACTTCTATTGCGATGGGAAATGCTATTGATGAATTAAAAGCAAAAGCAACATATATTACAGATGATGCTGATAAAGATGGCATTTATAAAGCATGTCAGCATTTTGGATGGGTGGATTAAATGAGTAGGAAAATTATATTTTTTGATATTGATGGAACATTGTTTTGTCCAGAGTTAGGACGTATTACTGATGAAGTGAAAAATGCAATGAAATCAGTTCAAAAGCAAGGACATTTATGTTTTGTTGCAAGTGGTAGACCTTATGGATTCATTGCTGAAAATGTAAAGGAAATAGGATTTGATGGATATGTACTAGCAAATGGAGCTAATGTGAAATATCATAATAAAGATTTAACAGCAAGATATTTAAATCCAGAAAAGGTTAAAGAATTGACTGAGTGTTTAAAGTCTAAAAATATTGAATATATTTTGCAGACACCAACACTTTGTTATTTGAATCAGTCAAACCAATGTTTATTAGATTTCTATTCTCATTGTAATATAGATTTTCATAATTTATGTTATCAATATGATGAAGAAGATATTATAAAAAGAACAGTTAAAATGGAAGCATGGACAAAAAATCAGGAAGAGTTAGATTATGCGATTTCATGTTTTCAATCTTTTTCTTACGAATTGCATCCAGATCATCATAGCCTAGAAATTTATTCTAATGAAGTATCTAAGGCAACAGGTATATTAGATGTTCTACATGAATTGAATATTGATGTGAATGATAGTTACTGTTTTGGGGATGGTCCTAATGATGTAGAAATGTTTGAAACAGTTGGACATCCTATTGCGATGGAAAATGCTATTGAAGATATTAAAAAAAGAGCAGAAATCATATGTCCAAGTGTTCAGGAAAATGGAGTGGCTATACAATTAGAAAAGATGTTTAATGAATAACTAGCTATCAAAGCTAGTTTTTTTGTATTATTGATAATATAAAAAGAGCAGAAACATTCTGCTCATATAAAATCTACATAAATAATATCATTGCAAACATAAAAAGTAAGGATATACTGGCAACTAATAGTGCAAAGTTAAAGCCAGTTTTTTCGTGTACTTCATTTTTAATACCGAAAGCAAATGAAAACACAAAGAGAAAAGGCAAAATAAACCAGGTAAGATATATCAATGTATGAAAGCCATCAGTTTGAAAGAGTTCACTCAACATTGTTTGTATCCTCGTTAAGAAGTTGAACAAGAATTTGATCTAATTCAGGTAAAAATCTTTTTAAAATAATAGGTCTACCATTTTGATTCAGAAAACAATGTAAACTTTTCCCAATAGCTACAATGTCATCATTGACTTTCATCGTATATTCTATTTCTAGACGTGTTCCTTTATAGGCAGAAACCTTTGTTTCAATGTTAATAAGATCAGGGAAAGTCGTACTTTTTTTATAATCACATTGAATGCCTATAACAGGAGAACTAATACCTAATTCTTCCATCTTATCATAACCAAAACCAATATGATTTAAAAAATCAATACGCGCTTCTTCCATAAAACGAATGTAATTAGAATGATGTGTAATTTGCATTTTATCGGTTTCATAATATTGAACTTGATGTGTATATGTGTGCATAATCTAATCTATACTCCTTTACTTTTTTATTATAATGAATTTATTATATATATTCAAATTAATTTTGATAAAAAAGTTTAATATTTATGAACTTTATTTTAAAAATATGAAATTTATTGTTGCATTAGGGGTAGAAATATGTATAATAAAGTTGTTTGATTTTTTGAATTTAAAGTTTAGTATAGTGACATGGAGGTTTATATGGACATTGGAAAGAAATTGAAGGATTTGCGTATTAAAAATGATTTGACCTTGGAAGAGTTGGCTTCAAGAAGTGAACTCACAAAAGGGTTTCTTTCTCAAGTCGAAAGAAATCTAACCAGTCCAAGTATCTCTACACTCGAAGATTTGTTAGAGGCACTAGGCACCAATCTTTCGGAGTTCTTTCAATCTGATCAGGAAGAAAAGATAGTCTTTCATACACAGGATTTTTTTGTAGATGAAAAAGACGAATATACGATTGAATGGGTTATTCCTAATGCTCAGAAAAATGAAATGGAACCAATTCTTTTAACTATTCATGGACATGAAAGAAGTAAAGAAATGGAATGTCATAATGGAGAAGAATTCGGTTATATTTTAAAAGGAAATGTCACTTTAGTTCGTGGGAATAAAAAATATAGATTAAAAGCAAAAGAAACATTCTATATGGATGGTAAAGAAAGTCATTATTTTATCAATAATGGTTCAAGTGATGCCAAAATATTGTGGGTCACAACACCACCAATGTTTTAAAAGAAGGGAGTATGATTATGGATAAGAAGAAGTTAATACAATTTCGTAATATAGTGAAAGAATTTGATGGACAAATTGTTTTAAAAGGTGTCAATCTTGATATTTATGAAAATGAGTTTGTGACTTTACTGGGACCTAGTGGGTGTGGAAAGACAACATTACTAAGAATTTTAGGTGGTTTTCTAGATGCAACTGAGGGAGAAGTTATTTTTGATGGAGAAGACATTAGTCAAGTTCCTGCACATAAAAGAGAGTTAAATACTGTCTTTCAAAAATATGCTCTTTTCCCACATATGAGTGTTTATCAAAATATTGCCTTTGGATTAAAAATTAAGAAAATGAGTAAAGACGTTATTGAACAAAAAGTTATGAAAATGTTAAAGCTCATTGGTTTAGAAGGTTTTGAAAATAAAAACGTTACACTTCTTTCAGGGGGACAACAGCAACGTGTAGCGATTGCCAGAGCACTTGTTAATGAACCTAAGGTTTTATTATTAGATGAACCGCTTGGAGCATTGGATTTAAAATTAAGAAAAGAAATGCAATATGAATTAAAAAGAATTCAACAGGAAGTTGGAATTACCTTTATCTTTGTTACACATGACCAGGAAGAAGCCTTAACTATGTCAGATAAGATTGTTGTTATGAAGGATGGGGAAATTCAACAAGTTGGAACACCTCAGGAAATCTACAATGAACCAGAAAATAGGTATGTCGCTAACTTCATTGGGGAAAGTAATATTATTCCAGCAGTTATGTTAGAAGATTATAAAGTGAAATTTGATGATATTGTTTTTGACTGTGTGGATTTTGGATTTAAAGATAAACAACCTGTTGATGTTGTGATTCGTCCAGAGGATATTGATATTGTCGATGTCAAAGATGGAAAAATGACAGGAGAAGTCTTAAGTGTTCTTTTTAAAGGTGTACATTATGAAGTTATGGTTGAAACAGTTCCAGGAACAAGTGTAACTGTGAACATGCATGTCATCAGAAATCGTGATGTGACATCTGAAAACGGAAAAGAAAAAATCAGTGCCAATGATTTCTATGTCGATATTGAAGATGTCAAATCATTAGATGATGCTGAAATTATTGCACGTGCTGATGCACAGGCATGGAATCCTGAAACAGATGATTATATTTCTATCAGCAAGATTGATTATGATTTAAAAGAAGAAATTGGTGAATATGCAGTGACATTCTCGACTTCAAGTGGAACATCAGTAGAACGTAAGATCATTGTTGTGAATCAACCTGTTGTGAAGAATGAAAGAGCGAATGAAGGGGTTATGGCATTCAATTTCTTTAAGACAGTTGATGAACTTGATGAATCCGTAGCCTTAGATACGGATTTAAAAACATGGGCAAATGCTCAAGGATGGAAATTGAATGATGAAGATGAATCTGTAGATATTTATGTAGATTATGATTTTGATCCTGAACATATTGAAGAAGGAACATATAAAGTCACTTTCTCAACAGAAGGTAGAGAATTAAAGATTCATACAACAGATTATGTGGAAGAAGGTAAAGAGGTCGGTTTAACATTCTTCCCTGAAGATATTCATGTCATGGAAAAGATGGGGTTCTAGAATGAAACGTTTTTCACAATTAGCATGGCCCTATATGATATGGGTGATCTTAATGATTTTATTACCAATGTTATTAATTCTTTTCTATTCATTAACAACAAGTGGAAATGATATCATTAACTTTACATTTACTTTGGATCATTTTAAAAAGTTTTTTACCGACCCAGACTTTTTACTTGTCTTATGGCGTTCATTGACGATTGCTGTGAAGACAACAATTATCTGTGTTGTCTTAGGTTATCCAGTTGCTTATTTTATTGCAAGAAGCAGTGATCGTGTTCGTAATATTCTTGTTTTAGCTATTACTTTACCAATGTGGATTAATATGTTAGTCAGAACATATGCCTGGATAGGAATTCTTTCTGATGGGGGTATAGCTCAAACAATTTTAGGTTTCTTTGGATTTAAAGATGTAGAGTTGTTATATACAGAAGGTTCTGTGTTACTTGGAATGGTTTATAACTTTATTCCATTTATGATTCTACAAATCAATACATCTTTATGTAAGATGGATAAATCATTATTAGAAGCCAGTGCTGATTTAGGGGCGAACAGAGTTCAGACATTCTTACGTGTCACTTTGCCATTATCTTTATCAGGAGTTGTCAGTGGAATAACACTTGTCTTTTTACCAGCAGTGAGTTCATTCTTTATTCCTAAACTTCTTGGTGGAGGACAGTTCTTCTTAATTGGTAACGTGATTGAAAATCAATTTATTACAGTTGGAGAATGGAACTTTGGTAGTGCAATCTCTATGATTATGGCAGTCATTATGATGATTTGTATGTATGCAATTAGAAAAATTGATGAACGTAATAGTGGAGGAGGGAATCAGGAATCATGAAAAAAGATAAGAGAATTATTGGTAAAATTTTAATGGTTCTGATGATTTTATTCTTCTATTTACCAATTGTATTTATGGTTATCTTCTCTTTTAATGAAAGTAAATCATTAACACATTTTACTGGTTTTAGTTTAAACTGGTATGAAAAACTCTTCCAAAATAGAGATATGATGGAATCATTATATGTCACAATTACAGTTGCTGTGATTGCTACAATTGTATCGACAATAGTAGGAACAATTAGTGCTATTGGTTTATCAAAATCAAGCAAGATTGTTAAAAAAGTCATGATGCAGTTAAATGATTTTCCAATTATGAATCCAGAAATTGTGACAGCTATTGGGTTGATGTTACTATTTATTACATTTCATATAGAACGTGGTTTTATGACAATGTTACTTGCTCATATTACATTCTGTATACCTTATGTTATTTTAAGTGTGATGCCTAAGATACGTTCACTAGATCCAAATCTATCAGATGCAGCAATGGATTTAGGAGCAACACCATGGCAAGCTTTAACAAAAGTTTTAGTACCACAAATTATGCCTGGTATCGTATCAGGAGCCTTAATTGCCTTTACAATGTCATTTGATGATTTTATCATTTCATACTTTGTAACAGGAGGAGGGGTTAAAAACTTAAGTATCATGGTTTATACAATGAGTAAAAGAGTTAACCCAACAATCAATGCAATATCTACGCTTGTCGTAGTATTGATAACGGTAGTCTTAGTGATTATCAATGTAGTACCACTAATTAAAGCAAGAAGGGAGAAAAAAGATGAAAAAGTTATTAACTAGTTTATTAGCGGTTGCAACAATGTTTACTTTAACAGCGTGTGGAGGGGATTCAAATGCAGATAAGCCATATGCCGGACAAGAATTACACCTTTATAACTGGGGAGAATACATGGGTGAAAATTTTATCTCTGGTTTTGAAGATTTAACAGGCGCAACAGTCGTTGTGGATTACTTTGATTCAAATGAAACTATGTATATCAAAGTCGCAAATGGAGAACCATATGATATTTTAGTTCCTAGTGACTATATGATTGAAAGATTAATTCAAGAAGATCTTATTCAAAAATTAGATAAAGATAAGATTACATGTATGGATGAGCTTGTTGATGCTGTCAAAGGATTACCTTATGATCCAAACAATGAATATTCTATTCCATATTTCTGGGGAACAGTTGGAATTGTTTATGACAAAACAAAAGTCAGTGAAGCTGACTTAGAAAAAGAAGGATACAATATTTTCTTAGATACTAAATACAAAGGAGATATTTATCTATATGATTCTGAACGTGATTCATTCATGATGGCATTAAAAGCTTTAGGATATTCAATGAATACAAAAGATGAAAAAGAATTAGAAGAAGCTTATAACTGGTTAGTGAAATGTGTAGAAACAATGGAACCAGAAATCGTAACTGATGAAATTATTGATAACATGGCTCAAGGTAGAAAAGCTTTAGGATTGATTTACTCTGGAGATGCTGCTTATGTTATGAGTGAAAATGAAAACATGGGATTCTATATGCCTGAAACAGGAACAAATTTATGGAGTGATGCTATGGTGATTCCAAAGAATGCTGAAAATGTAGAATTAGCACATGAATTTATTAATTATGCTTGTAGCTATGAAGCTGCTATGGATAATTCAAGCTTTGTAGGATATACTTCTGCTAATCAGGAAGTTATGGATGAATTAGCAAGTGGAGATTATGAAGGAATTAATGCTTACGTACCTAGAACTGGTAATGATAAAGATGAAGTTTTTGAATATGATGAAGCAACTCGTAAAATCATTTCAGATTACTTCAGTAAAGTAAAAATCGCAGCTTCAAATGCTCAATAACAATAATGAGAAGGTTGATACTATGTATTAATCTTCTTTTTTTTGTTTGAAAAATAAAAAAGATGAACATTTATATAAGTATTAATTGCATATAAAAAGAAATGACGACAAAGATTTAACATGTTATAATTTGAAAGCATTGAGGTGGATGAATGAGAAAAGTTATTTTATTTATTGCGATGAGTCTAGATGGATATATTGCTGATCAAAATGGTGGAGTAGACTGGTTACAAGGACAGGACTCCAATCAGGAAACAAAAGATATTTATACAGAATTTATTCAAAATATAGATACAGTTATTATGGGATGGAATACATATCATCAGATTGTAACAGAATTATCACCAGATTAGTGGATTTATTCTTCACTTCAAAGCTATGTCATAACACATAATCAAAAAGAATCAACAGAAAATATTCAATTTGTTTTACAGGATCCAAGCGATTTGATTAGGGAGTTAAAACAAAAAGAAGGAAAAGATATATGGATTTGTGGTGGAGCACAAATCATTCAATCGCTTATGCAAAATCAAATGATTGATGAATATCATATTTCTATTATTCCAATTCTTTTAGGATCAGGCATTTCATTGTTTCATACAGGATTTTTAACAATTCCATTACAATTAGTAGAATCTCATGAGAATAATGGAATATTGGACACAATTTATGTGCGTAGAAAAGAAACTGATATAAATGAGTCATGTGATAGAAAATGATTTTTTAGAAATAGTAAGGTTTCTATTTTATTGTATGTATAGAGCAAGAAAAAGGAATGAATATCATGGAAGGAAGGCATAAAAATGAAAGGAATTATTATATATGGTTCTCACTATGGAACAACAAAACAATATGCTGAAGAATTATCAAGATTAACACATTTACCATTAGAAAACGAAGAAGATGTAAACAATATACATGATGATTTCATTGTTTATTTAGGTGGATTATATGCAGGAGGAGTTAAGGGATTAAAACATATAGTTAAAATGATACCATCACAGACACAAATGATTGTCGTGACAGTAGGTTTAGCAGATGTTCAAGATGAACAAAATATAAAAAATATAAGACATGCTCTCCAACAACAATTATCACCAGAACTTTTTCATGGCTCAAAGTTTTTTCATTTACGTGGAGGTATTGATTATTCAAAGTTAAGCTTTAAACACAAGACTATGATGACTCTTTTATATAAGGTTACTAAAAATAAACCACGAGAAAATATGACTGCAGAAGATCAAGCTATGGTGGATTCGTATAATAAAAAAGTTGATTTTGTTGATTTTCAAGCATTAAAGCCAATTGTTGAAGAAATTAACTTTATCATGCAAGGAGAATCGAAATGAGAAAAAGATATAAAAAGAAACTTATAAAAATTATTGTTGCTGGTGTTGTTGCACTGGGTGGATATCTTGGTGTTGAATTTCATCAGCAGACATATAGTGCTATCAGTATTGAAGATGTCCCAGAATATAGTGGGCAACCCTATGTGATTATTAATGATAATGAACCTTACTTTGATAAGGATGATTTAACAACACAAACATTTGAAAAATATAGTTCTTTAGATTCATTAGGAAGATGTGGTGTAGCTTATGCAAATATTGGTGAAGAAACTATGCCAACAGAAAAAAGAGGGAATATTGGAATGATTAAACCCTCTGGATGGCAAATTAAAAAATATGATTTTATAGATGGGAAATATTTATATAATCGTTGTCATTTGATTGGATATCAGTTGAGTGGTGAAAATGCAAATGAGAAAAATCTAATTACAGGTACAAGATACATGAATACAGAAGGAATGCTGCCTTTTGAAAATCAAGTGGCTGATTATGTACAAGAAACAGGTAATCATGTTCTTTATCGCGTGACGCCCGTTTTTGAAGGAAATCATTTGGTTGCTGATGGAGTTTTAATGGAAGCCATGTCAGTGGAAGACCAGGGATTAGATCTTGAATTTAATGTATTTGTTTATAATGTACAACCTGGTGTAAAAATTGATTATGCGACAGGAAATAGTCAACTTGAATAAAAATTATTTATCTTTATTTAAAAATGTTTCTTTATATTTATAGAATAAAACAATACCAGCTAAAACAGTCGTTATTCCGTTAGATATAATAACGGTGAAATTATGGAGTATGAATCCATAAACAGTCCATAAGATGATATGAAAACAAACCTAAAGATACCTGTGAAAGATTTTTGTAATGATGTAAAATGTTGTAATTGATCATTTGGCTTTGATGTTTAATTAAACAATCAGCCTGTTGTCATTTATTGATTCATTTCATAGTATCACCTACTTTTTATTTTAACATATCATTATAAATTGTGAGAAAAAACTTATCTAATTTTGATTCATGATATAATAAAAGAAAAGGAGGAAAAAACATGTTTAAGATTTCAAATTTTACGAACAATAATGATGTTCAAATTATTCAAGAATGTGGACCATTTCAGGTTATTGAATATCAACGTGATTTAAGTGTTATGCCACATCATGCTCAAACGGCATATTTTTGTAGTGAAATGAATATTCGAAAAAGACAAGTTATTTGTGATATTAATAAAGCAAATATTGTTGTTCAGGCAGGGGCAATGCAATGGATGGTTGGAAATGTTTATGCCACAACAGGATTAAAAGGTGTAGGAGATTTATTATCTAAAGCAGTTCGTGGAAAAGTTACAGGGGAAACAGCAATTAAACCAGAATATACAGGAGAAGGAATTTTGGTTTTAGAGCCAACATATAAGCATATTTTATTGCTTGATCTTGATGAATGGAATCATTCAGTTGTATTAGATGATGGATTGTTTTTAGCATGTGATGCCAATTTAAAACATAAAGCTGTCATGCGTTCTAATTTGTCTTCTGCTGCTGCGGGAAATGAAGGACTATTTAATTTGGGAATTGAAGGATCTGGTGTTGTCTGTTTAGAATCTGATTGCCCAAAGGAAGAGTTAATTGAAATAACTTTAGAAGATGATGTTTTAAAGGTTGATGGTAACATGGCTATTGCATGGAGCGGTAGTTTAGAGTTTAAAGTAGAGCGTTCAGGTAAAACTTTAGCTGGTTCAGCTGCTTCAGGTGAAGGATTAGTGAATGTTTATCGTGGAACAGGAAAAATATGGATTGCGCCTATTGATGGTAAACAATAAACATAATAAAAAGGTTCTTCCCTATTCAAGGGGAGAACCATATTTTTTATTTAATAATTTTAAAATGATGACCAGGTTTGATAAAATCAAGTAACATTAATTCTTCTGGTTTTACAGTCGCAACTAAATTACGTTCACCATCATTTGGAATTTCAGTTAAAACAATTTCAAGTTCACCACGATAATGAGCTAAATTATCATTAACGATTAAAACATCTCCACGTGTAAAGACTTTCTTACCAGGATCTCTATATGGAATAGATTGTGATTTTATATTCATTTGAGTATCTTTTCCCATGTTTCCATCTTGTACACTCTTTTTAGCTTTGAACCAAACACGAGGTGATGAAGAACGTAACATGAATGTTGAATGGTCATAACGATCCCAATGAGGAGCGAAATCATACATGATTTCTTTTTCGTTTTGACTAATACCTTCAGCTTCATCAACTCTAATTTCAATAGCTTGCATATTCACTTTAGATAATGCTTCTAATTCTTCATCAGTTGCAGGATAGTTTCCAATTAAGATATCATCAATATCTCCAGTCGCAAGCATATAACGAGCTTGTAAATCAATTGGTAAACCACGCATAATTTCAACAGTTGGTAAACCACAGAAAACTTGCCATGGACCAATTGTATGTTCATTGTTACTAGAAACAAAAGCAGCAGTGTGTAAATTTAATTCTTTCCAATAACGGTTAAAGTCCATAAATAAATCAAAATCTAACCCAGTATAACGTTCTGGGAAGAAGTTATGACACATAGTGATTTGATCTTTATTACCACCATTATTGATTAAAAGTTCTACACCCATATCCATACTAGCGTTAAATTCAATTTTAATATTGTATGGATTACGTGTTAATTGAATATCACCTTGAGTTCCAAAGTTACCATCCATTCTAATAATATCTAATCCCAAATCAGCGAATGGTTTTAAATTGCTAGGTGTTGCTCCAATTAAGTCAAAAACTTGTGGATTTGTATCAGCAGCAACTTCAAATCCTAATTCATGAGCTTTTTTCATGAAATCTTTAAATTGAACTAAATAACTTTCTCTTTCATCATCTGGAATAGATAAGAAACATGTAAAAATTCTGCTAAAACCTAATTTTGCAGCTTTTTCCATGTATGCGTATACCTCTTCCATTGGTGTTTTGTCAGGGTATACAGAAATACCTAATTTGTGCATATTCATTTTCCTCCTTATATTTTACATTATAACACCTTTGTGAATAGACTTTAAGCAAAAAAGAGCTTAGAATAGATTTTGTCATTTAAAATATATTATATTATGATATTTTTAAAGAGATAATTAAATAACTTCAAAAGAAAAGATAAGTCTATATGATGAGTATATAAATGGAAAATTTTTTTCATTAATAAGAATAAATAAATGAAATAAATGCAGTCAGGACTTCGCAAAATCGCATATTTATGATATAACAAAAGATATAGAATTGAAGAAAGGAGCTAAGAATCATGAGTTTAGAAATATGTTTATCGTTTGTTGTGACATTCGTATTAAGCTTAATTCTTGTTCCAATAGTAGGAAAGGTTTCAAAAAAACTTGGTATTATTGCCCATACAAATAAACGAACAATACATAAAGGCATTATCGCAAGAACTGGTGGTTATGCGATTTATATGAGTTTTTTAATTGGAACGATGATCTTCTTAAAAACAGACACACAGATTAATGCTATTTTAATAGGTGGCTTTATCATTTTCTTAACAGGATTTTATGATGATATTCATGATTTATCTCCGAAATTAAAAATGCTTGGTCAAGTCATTGCCGCGTTAGTCGTTATTATTTATGGTGATATTGTTTTAAAGGGATTCACGCTTCCATTCTTACCTGAATCAGTGTCTTATATACTAGCTATTATTATTACTATTTTATGGATCGTAGGTATTAGTAATGCTATTAATTTAATTGATGGATTAGATGGATTGTGTGCAGGTATATCTATTATTGTTCTGGTGACTATTTCATTGACTTCATTAACTTATGGACGTACAGATATTTCTTCTTTATCATTGCTTTTAGCTGGCGCAATAGGTGGCTTTTTAGTGTATAACTTTCATCCTGCATCTATCTTTTTGGGTGATTGTGGGGCATTGTTTATTGGTTTTATGATTGCAGTCATTTCATTACTTGGATTTGGTTATAAAAGCTCCTCTTTTTTTACATTAGGAGCACCGATTGTTGTTTTGATGGTTCCAATTATGGATACGTTTATTGCGATTATTCGTCGTAAAGTTCATCATAAAAGTTTTAGTGAAGCTGATCGTAATCATCTTCATCATAAATTGATGTTTTCTTTAGAACTTGGACAAACCAAGAGTGTTTTAATCTTATATGCTGTTACAGTATTATTCTCTTTATGTTCTTATCTTTATTTATTTGATAAGGTTGCAGCAACTATTTTATTTATTGCTTTGATGGTTTTATTTGAACTGTTTGTAGAAGCAACAAATATGATTGATCGTAAATATAAACCACTTTTAACGATTTTAAATATTTTTATTAAAAGTGAATATTTGCCTTCCATCAAAGATACAAAACCATATCAAAGAATTATTCAAAAAGCCAAGAAAAAATATGCTGTTATTTTGGTTCTTGTTATAGGTATTGTATTCTCAATGGTTTTTGTTTTGAATAATGAGGAAAAAGTAGAACCTCAGACACCAGTGACTACTAAGTATATAGAGTCGCAAAATGAAACAAGTTTAATGAGTGATATATATAATCAATTAGTCACAGCTATTAATCGTGGTGATAAAACAGCAGAAAGGCAATTAGTAGCTGCTTATTTTGTGAGTGATTACTATACTTTATCGAATAAAGAGAATGGAGAAATAGGTGGTATTGATTATTTCTATGCTGAGAAAAAAGATGATTTTACAGCTTATGCTCGAAATGAATATTATAAAGAAATACAGACAGATATAAATCCACCTGAAGTTATCCGTTATGATATTTTATCTAATGTGGTTTCTTATAAAGCTTTGTCAGGATTGGAAGATTATAGTTATTACGATGTCAAAGTTCAAATGACTTTTAAAGAAATAAATCCTATTTTAGATACATTACAATATACAACAACGGTGACTTTAATTGAAAAAGATCAGAAGTTTAGTGTTGTTGCGATGGAGAATGATAATGGATAAATTTTTATGGGTAGGACTTGGCGGAGCACTTGGAGCTATATTCAGATATGGCATAAGTCTTATACCATTAAAAAATCATTTTCCTATACTCACACTTATAACAAATATTCTAGGAGCCTTCATTATTGGAATGGTTGTAGGCTTGTTTACCAAAGAACGTATTTCACCATCTATAAATTTATTTTTAAAAACTGGAGTTTGTGGAGGATTTACGACTTTTTCTACGTTTTCTCTAGAAACTTTGACGCTTTTAGAAGATGGATTTTATGCACTTGCTGTAGTATATGCTATGATAAGTGTGATAGAATGTATTATTGGTGTTTATTTAGGAAGAATAATTGTTCAATAGAAGCATATCATGATGCTTCTTTTTCTTTATTATCTTTTCGTAATAGTATATAATGATGGCGTAAAAGTTTATGAATTTGTTGGTTGGAAATAGAGATATTTCATGAAAATGGAAGCAGGTGTGAATCCTGAGCTGTCCCGCAGCCGTGAAAGGGAGTCAATGTAATATAACCACTGGGCAACTGGGAAGGTGCAAAGACAAAGAACTTGAGCCGGAATACATGCCAACATCTTGGAATACACTTTACGGAGTATAAAGTCGTTCTAGTTTCAATTCTAGGGCAGAGATGTCCTGTTTTTGTCTAGAAAAAGAGGAGGACAAAATGAAGAAAATTTTTACATGTTTATTGATTATGCTAATGTTGGTGATGGGAAATATTTTTCCAATAGCTGCACTTACTTATGATGAAAGCTATACATTAGCAAAAAATTATTTTCAAAATTTAAGTGCGTTTCAATCAGTTGATGAAATCATTGCGAGTGAATCAGTTGGAGTAGAAACGGATCAGAAGGTCATACCTGAAGAACTTCTTGCAACAGATACAGCATCAAATGTTGCGAAAACAATTATAGTTTTAACTTTACATGGAAATGATCCTAGAAATTATAATGGGGTCAACTATGTTGAATTATTAGAATCAGCAATTCAAAGTGATGGAGCTGTTCATTTTGAAAATGAGAATGGTTTTGGTTCAAATAATCAGATTTTTTGTGTAGATGCTTTATATATTGTAGGCTCAGATAAACAAGAATTAGCTGCAGATTATCTAGCTTCTATGATTCAAGATAATGGAGCATTTACATATGCTGGAGGTTATGAAGATCTTGCTGTCACAGGATGGGCAATAGAAGCTTTGAGTTTAGTTAACCAAGAGAAATATCAATCAACTATTCAACAGGCTATGACATATATTTTATCATATCAAAAGGGGGATGCTGGATTTGATATGTATGGATATGGTGCAGATGCTAATACGCAGGCATGTGTACTGGCTGGATTATTAACATATGATAGTGCTGGCGTGAAAGCCGGAACATATAATCAAAATGAACATAATCCATATGATGTCTTATTATCTTTCCAAAACTCTGATGGAAGTTTCTGGTCATCATATACAGGAGAAGGACAATATAATTTGCTTGCAACTGTACAAGGTGTACAAACAATAGGATACTATTATAATGGTTCAGTTTATCAAAAGGCACATCAGGCATACTTAGCTTTAGGTGAAGTTACCGAAATAGAAAAAGAACCAGAAATACCTGTTGAAGAAGATCCAGTTAAAGAAGATAAAGAAACATCTTCGACAGAGGTGCAAAATGATAATCAGCCAAAAGAAGAATCATCATCACAAAAAGCTGATGTGGTTCAAACAGATGATTCATCATGGTTGATAGGATATAGTTTATTATTTATTGGAAGTGGTATACTTCTATTGAAAGGAAGACAGTATCTTGAATAAAACAAAGAAATATACGCTCATTTTTGTTGTTGTATGTTTTTTATTAATAGGTGGAGTAGGCATTTATCATGCCTACTTTGCTTCACCAAGTCAGTCAGCAAAACAAGTGACTGAAAATACAGAAAATCAAGTTCAACAAGAAATGACAGATTCGAAACAAAAAGAGGAAGTTTCCCAAGAGAAAAAAGAGGAACAAGAGAATCAAACTTCTCAACAAGAAAAAAAAGAAGAACAAGTGAATCAAGTTTCTCAGCAAGAAAAAAAACAGTCATCAAAACAAAAGACGGAATCTCAATCAACACAACAGAAACAAACAACAACATCCAATCAGGAAACATCTACATCTCATCAAACACAAGTAGAGGATGTACCTGAAAAAGAGGAAGAAGTTTATATTGAAGAAGAAATTGCATCTGTTTATGTGACAATCACTGGTGTTGATGGTGTTATGGCACAAGATTATATAGAATATGAAGAAGGTATAAGTGCTTATGATGCTTTAAAAATATTAGCAGATAATTATGAGATGTCTGTGAGTACATCAGGAATTGGACAAGCCATTTATGTGAAAGGAATCAATGGACTTATGGAATTTGATTATGGTGGCATGTCAGGATGGAAATATAAGGTTAATGGAACATATCCTCAAATGAGTGCAGGGGCTTGCACTTTAAAAGATGGTGATCAGGTTGAATGGGTCTATTCAACAAATGGATAAAGTTAAAGAAATCAGTTTGATTGGAATATTAGCGGCTGTCAATATAGCATCACGTATAGCTTTACAGGCCTTACCTAATATTAAGCCCGTAACATCCATTATCATTATTTCAGTGATGATTTTTGGTTTGGCATTTGGTATTAAATTAACGATTGTGACAACACTTGTTTCTAATATCTATTTAGGTATGGGAATTTGGACGATTTTTCAGATTTTAGCATGGATTGTGATTTGTTTATTGACGCAATGTTTAATGGATTTTTTTAAGAAAATACATAAACAACCACATATTTTAGTTATGGCTATATTTGCTTTTTTGATGGGATATGTTTTTGGTTTTATTGTATCATTAGATAAATTTGTTGTGGGTGGACCATCATTATTTATTGTTTATTATATTTCGGGATTATTATTTGATACTTTTCATGCGATTGGAAACTTCTTTTTCTATTTAATTGGGGCACCATTGTTGATGAAAATCTTTGTTAAAAATAAAAGTATTGTAATTTAAATGATGATATGCTATGATGTCTATGCGAATGTATAAAAAAGAAAAGGAGGTACGACAATGATTTTAAATATTTTATTGATTATCGTTTCAATTGCTCTTATTGTTGTATGCCTATTACAAAGTGGAAAATCTGATGGTGTGGTGAATGCTTTGACTGGTCAAAGTTCTAACCTATTTGCTCATCAAAAAGAAAGAGGAGCAGATTTGGTTTTAACACGTATTACTGTTGGACTTGCAATTGCATTTTTTGTTCTTGCAATCTTAATTAGAATGGGTTAATCATTAGGGCACTTTGATGTGTCCTCTTTTTATTAATTGGATAAACTAAAAGTGAGGTGAGAAAATTGAAAGAAGAAATATTAGAGTTATTATCTGATCAAACTTATACAAGAAGAAAAATTCAAGAATTAGCAGAACACTTTCATATGACAGAAACACAGGATTATGTTGCGTTTATTAAACTCATTAATGAAATGGAAGATGAAGGGCTTATTATAAGAAGTCGTATTAATGATTATTATTTGATTAATCAGCTTCAATATTATAAAGGTGTCTTAGAATTAAATAAACGTGGATTTGGTTTTGTAAAAGTTGATGAAGATAGAGAATTTTATATACATGATTCCAATATGAAGGATGCACTTCATAATGATACTGTTTTAATCGAAAAGATTAAATCTCATGGACAACGTGAAGAAGGACGTGTTGTGCGTGTTTTAAAGCGTGGAAAACTTCGTTATGTTGGGGAAGTGAAGCGTGGAAGAAAAGACTATATTGTCAAAACAGATGATCAGAAATTTGATAAGCCTATTATTGTTGATGCAGCACATATGCATGGTGCTATGCCAGGACATAAGGTTGTGGTAGAAATTAAGACTTTTAAACCACAAATTAAAGGCGATATTATTAAAATTATTGGACATCGTAATGATCCTGGAATAGATATTTTATCTATTGTCCATGCGCATGATGTAGATATTGAGTTTCCTAAGGAAGTCTATGAACAAATTGAAGGTATCTCAGATGAAATTGATCCAAGTGATATTGAAAATCGTGTGGATTTAAGAAATGAACTGATTGTGACAATTGATGGTGATGATGCCAAGGACTTAGATGATGCCATTTCTTTAAAGAAATTAGATAATGGACATTATCAGCTGGGAGTTCATATTGCAGATGTCTCTTATTATGTGACAGAAGGTTCACCTTTAGATAAGGAAGCGATTAAAAGAGGAACATCTATTTATTTGGTTGACCGTGTGATTCCAATGTTACCACATAAATTATCAAATGGAATATGTTCATTAAATCCAAATACAGATCGTTATACAATCAGTTGTATTATGGAAATTGATAAACATGGTGAAGTTGTTAATCATGATATTTTACCAACGGTGATTCATTCTTCTTATCGTATGACATATAATAATGTGAATAAGATTTTAGATGGTGATCAAAAATTACAGCAGGAATATGCACCAGCTGTGCCATTATTCTTTTTAATGCAGGAATTAGCGACATTATTAAGAAAAGTCAGAGATGAACGTGGCGCTATTGATTTTGATGTTGATGAGGCTAAGGTACTTGTTGATCAAAAAGGAAAACCAACTGATGTTGTTTTAAGAAAACGTGGTGCTTCTGATAAAATCATTGAAGAGTTTATGTTGAAAGCCAATGAAACAGTAGCGCAGCATTTTAAATGGTTGGATTTACCATTTATTTATCGTGTTCATGAACAGCCAAAGGTTAAGAAATTACAACAATTTGTGAATATTGTAAAACCATTAGGATATACGATTAAAGGATCTTTAGAACATGTTTATCCAAATGAATTAAATGCGATTATTCATGCATCTAAAGGAACTGATGAACATGTGATTGTGTCAACATTATTGTTAAGATGTATGCAAAAAGCAAGATATGATGCTCAATGTTTAGGGCATTTTGGTTTAGCAGATGAATATTATACACACTTTACTTCACCAATACGTCGTTACCCTGATTTATTGGGACATCGTTTAATTAGAACATTCTTATTTAAACAGGATTATAAACAGACAGCCCATTTTGAAGAAGTGATTCCAGAATTAGCAGAACAATCTTCATATCGTGAAAAAGAAGCTGTTGATATTGAAAGAGAAGTTACAGATATGAAGATGGCTGAGTATATGTCTGAACATATTGGGGAAGAATTTGAAGGTATGATTTCTTCTATTACTTCTTTTGGTTTCTTTGTTGAACTGCCAAATACTATTGATGGTTTGGTACATATCACAGATTTAACAGATGATTATTATCACTATGATGAAAAACAAATGGTTCTCGTTGGTGAAAGAACAGGAAGAATCTTTAAATTATCTGATAAAGTGAAAGTTAGAGTTGTTGCTTGTGATAAAAAAGAAAGAACAATTGATTTTGAAGTTGTGGGAATGGAATCAAGAAAAAAGAAATCAAAAATTGTGAAAATAAATGATAGAAAAGTAAAGACAAAACGTACAAAAAAGGGTAAAATAAATAAGTCACATAGAAAGACAAGAAAACATAGATAGAAAGGATGTGATATGCATGAAAGTTGTCACTCAGAATAAAAAAGCATTTCATGATTACTTTATTTTAGATACTTATGAAGCTGGAATTGAATTAAAAGGGACAGAAATTAAATCAGTACGTCTTGGACATGTCAATTTAAAAGATGCTTTTATTCGTTTTAAGAACGATGAAGCTTTTATTGAAAACATGCATATCGCTCCTTATGAACAAGGAAATATTTTTAATCATGAACCACTTCGTAATAGAAAGTTATTACTTCATAAAAAGCAAATTAAAAAGCTACAAAGAGAAGTGAAAGAAAATGGTTTAACAGTAGTTCCTACAAAATTATATTTTAATACGTCTAAGTTAAAAGTAGAGATTGCTTTAGCAAGAGGTAAGAAATTATATGACAAACGTCAGGATCTGAAAGCTAAAGATGCAAAAAGAGATATGGAAAGAGCATTAAAAAATGCTTACTAATGGGGGCGTCTTGGATTCGACAGGGGTCAGTTTGAATGGAATGGCAGCCGTGGGCATACGTTAATTGCAAACAAAAAATATCTGGAAACAGACAACAATTATCTTTCGCTTGCTAGTCGACGTTAGACTTTAGCGAATATCAGCCTATAGCATACCTATGGCTATAGAACTGGTAACATATCTAATAGGTTAAGGGTATAAAGATTCTGGATTTATACCACGAAAATGTACAGAATCGCTAAGTGAAAGACTGCTTGTGGATCGTAGCTTAGTTAAATTCATTCGACAAGATAAGCTGTAGAAGTTTCATATGGGACGGCTTTTGGACAGGGGTTCGATTCCCCTCGCCTCCACCAAAGAAAACAATAACCGCTAAAAACATTGATTTTAAGCGGTTTTTTTATATTGTTTTATTGAAAATTATATCAAATAGCCACAGTTAGCCATTTTTTGATAGTAAAAAAAGTAAAAGATATCAAAATATAATATTGAGAAATGATATCAATATTCATGTTAATAATTTTCGATTAAATGTGTGTATGTAGGCAATGAAAATTCTAGTATAGTATTTGATATCATGTAAGAAATATATTATTCGTATAAATAATATAGTAATTTATTGAAAGTTCATAAGATTATTTGAGATATAATTTTATACTATATGTATAAAAAAGAAGAATAAAGTTATTTAAAGTTGTATTAATAAAGTTAAACAAAAAGAAATATTTTATATTTTAATAGTGGTTATAAAAAATTTTAAACTATAAAATATCATTTTTTGTTGATTATAAAAAGGAAAATTGAATTTGTAGTATTTCCTTTGTCTAACTATGAATAAAAAAAACGAAAAAAAGTAAAAAAAAGACTTGCAAAGGTAGAGGATAGATGGTAT
>OGPH01000403.1_pt1 | contig 46488 bp, 43 predicted proteins | sample 1552891 | NCBI WGS metagenome assembly OGPH01 (sample SAMEA2580272, study PRJEB22360) | human gut metagenome | biome: human gut; feature: human-associated habitat; material: faeces | place: Denmark | collected 2008/2010 | reverse complement strand
AACACGAAGTGTTCGAAATGCGAATGTGCGGGGAGGGGTGTCCTGAATAGTTACAATAATTCTTTTATTGTATCCACCACTTTTGCCGAGGCATTTCCGTCGTCCCAGCAATTGTATTTTTTGCGGAAATTTTCATAACGCTCCTCGTATTCGGAAGCATTGTAATTTTTGATATCACGGATCAATTCATCGGTATCCGCCGAAATCGGTCCCGGCATCTTCCCGCGGTAATCAAAATAAAAACCACGCAGATCATTTTTGTATTTATCCAGATCGTATGCATAAAAGAACATTGGTCGGTGTAATATACTATAGTCAAACATGACAGAGGAATAATCCGTGATCAGCATATCGGACACCAAAAATAACTCCGCAATGTCATTACTCTGGTCAAAATGATAGATAAATCCTTTGTGCTGGAACCAGTCAATGTAATCCATGATGAGATAATGATATTTGACGATCAAAATGTACTCCTCCTGCAGCGCCTCTTTCAATTTCTGAAACGACAGCTTCGGACTGAATTTGTAACTCGAATTTTCATTAAACTCATCATCGCGGAACGTCGGTGCATACAGCAGGATCTTCTTATCCAGCGGCAGCCCCAGGCGGCGTTTTAACCGCACGATGTCTTCCTCATTGTTCTTCTTAAACAATATGTCATTACGCGGATATCCGATCTCCAGCATACATTTATTGAAATCAAATGCGCGCCGGAATGTCGTCGTGGAAAACGGATTCTGGGAAATGAGAAAATCCCAGCTCTGCACATTTTTCACAAATCCCTTCTGATAGGACTCGATATCCGTCTCATTTACCATAAACACATCTTCCATGTCAAGAACCAGCTTTTTCAGCGGTGTTCCATGCCATGTCTGAATGTAATAACAACCCTTCCGCTTGATCAGCCATTCCGGCTGGCGGCAGTCAAACACCCACACTTTCGCAGTTGCCATATAATATAAGTATCGCAATCGTCCATATCGGAACTGATAGCCATCCCCCGGTATCGGATATGGGTCATTTTCGTAAAACCACGTGCATTCCCATTTTTCCTGATAGCCATTTTCTACCATATATTCAAAGATATGACGCGGATTTCCCGAATAGCTTTTTCCGAGACTGGAGTCAAATACAATACGCTTTTTATTGACCGGTATGATCACACACATAATCCGGTACAACAGGATAACCAGCTTTTTTACGATATATCGAATTACGGTTCTCACATCATTCCTCCGTTTCTGCAAAAGTAGGTTTTGCCCCTTCGAACACAATATCGATCGCACGTTTTGACGCGTGTCCGTCATCTACATGGCAAAATTTGTCATAAAAGCGGTCATAACGTTTTTTGTATTTCTCCGAAATTTCATCGATATGATGCAGGGCATCCACAAGTTCGTCATTGGTTTGTACAATCGGTCCCGGAAGTTCGGTATTCATGTCAAAATACATTCCGCGGATCTCGTCTTTATAATCTTCATAATCATACGCAAAGAACAGCATCGGGCGACGCAGGTTCGCATAGTCAAAAAATACGGATGAATAATCCGTGATACAAATATCACTTGCCAGATACAAACGGGATACATCGTTGTAGGTGCTTCCATTGTATACAAAATCTTCCAGTCCGGTCAAATCCAGGCTGTCAGCGATATAATAATGCGTACGAAGCAGAATGACACTGTCTTTTCCAAACTCTTTCCGCATACGCTCCAGATCCATCGCCAGTGTGAATTTGTATTTTCCTTTTCCATAAAACTGGTTGTCTCGCCATGTCGGCGCATACAGGATAACGCGCTTATCTTCCGGAATGCCAAATTCTTTCTTCACTTCTTTTGCAATCTCATCTGCCCGCTCCGAATACAAAATGTCATTCCTTGGATATCCGACCTCAATGATCTTTTCGCGAGGCACGCAGAATGCGCGCTCAAATACATCCGTCGAAAAACGGTTTGCGGAGATCAGATAATTCCAAGCCTTACCCTGACGATAAAACATCGTCTTATGATTCTGGCTTGCCGCATGAATATCATCCAGGTCAAACGCCAGCTTTTTCAGCGGTGTTCCATGCCATGTTTCCAAAAACATCACTTCTTCGCGCTTTTTAAACCACGCCGGCTGTCTCGTATTGCAGATAATGTACTTCGAACGGGACAAATAATATACATAACGGAGGGTATGCCGCTTACAGATCGGCGGATGCCCTTTCATCTCCTTGGCACGCTTATTGAGGCACCAGATGTAATGATATTTATCTCCGTATGTATCATATAAATATTCATACAAATATTTCGGGCTGTCCGAATAACTCTTTCCAAAGAAACTTTCAACAAATACCCAGTTCTCTTTCACTGGCATTTTCCGGAAAATATGTTTGTCAAGGAACCGCCAGTACTGAATTGGTTTTCCAAACAGACCACGCTTTTTCTGCATCACGTGCGCCAGCCGCTCAAACGGCTTCGCTGTGCGGTATTTTCCTTTTACAATATACCCCAGTTCGATTCCATGGAAGAAAGTCAATTCTTTCTTAATCTTCTTCAACTGATCTTTCGGAATCTTCCGCAGATTTTTCGTATAACGTACACTCTTTGCGCCCTTCAGGCGGTTTGGAAATTTACTGATCGTAAACCGGCACAAACGACGGTTTAACGCAAATTGCAAAGATTCCTCCGCATCTTTGATCTCTTCTTTTGCCTTCTCATAACTCTCGATATAATCATCGGTTCTGCGTTTTCTCTTCTTCTGGCTGAGTGCCGGCAGATGGATCGGATCGTTGCGACGGCGCCATACATAAATACTGCTGCCGTCTACCCACATTTTCCCTTTCGCACCGGCGAGCAGTTTTGCAATGACCGGAACATCCGAATAAAATGTGATCATCTCATCAAACGATACGCCCTGCGCATCATAATACGATCTGCGGATCAGAAAATGCTGCATCGTAAAGCGCGTTGACAATACCGCCTCCAACGTCTCGCCTTCAAGTGGCACAATTCCCTCAATCTCCGAGTCCGCCTTTGCTTTTTCAAAATCAAAACTGATTGGACGGAACCAGGAAGCATAACGGTTTCCGGTTACGATGTCCGCCTGTTTCTCTTCGGCAAGATGGTATAATTTGGGAAGCGCATCCTCTAACAAATAGTCATCTGCATCCAGAAAATACAGATACGTACCTGTCGCATATTTTACACCGGTATTTCTCGCTGCTGCCACGCCAAATGGTCGAAGTGGCAGTTCCAATTCACCCTCGACCGGATTATCGACATTCGCATCATCCGCTTCCTCTTCTTCCTCTTTCTGCTGTTCTTTTTGCAGCAGATAAGCAGCATATTCTTCTTTATTCATCCCCAAACGTTTGCGTCTGCGTTCTTCCAAAAAAGTTCCTTTTTTTTCATAAAATTCATCGACATCTTTTTCATCTTCCATGCGGACATATTTGACAAAACTCTTCTGCAGAATCGCTTCCGGCACGTCATGTCCATCCTTGTCATCCACAAGAACCACTTCAATGTCGTCCATTTTCTGATCTTCAATACTCTGAATACAATCTTCTAAGTACGCCGGTCCTTTCAAATAAGGAACAATGATACTAATCTTAGCCATTTCTCTTAAACCTTCTATCTTATATTATTTGTTACTTTTGTCCGAAAACACGGTCTCCACGACTTTTTTTGCCGCCGTTCCGTCTTCCCAGGCACAATATTTATCACAAAATGCGGTATACTTATCGCTATACTCCGTTACAACATTTTCAATGTTCTGCAATGCTCCGATCACTTCATCCGTCGTCATCAGCATCGGTCCCGGAAGTTCTTCTTCCACATCGATGTAAAATCCGCGGAGTACACTGCGGTACTTCTCCAGATCATACGTAAAGAACAGCATCGGGCGGCGCAGATTCGCATAATCGAAAAATACGGACGAATAATCCGTGATCAGCACATCCGAGATGAGATATAATCTCGCAATGTCATCGTATTTGCTCAGATTGTACGCAAATCCCTCATACTCCGAAAGATCGAGCACATCGGCGATAAAATAATGCGTCCGCAGCAAAATGATGTATTCATCCCCAAGCTCTTTCTGCATTTTTGCAAGGTCTAACCGCAACGTAAATTTGTATTTGGCATGCCCGTAAAATTCGTCGTCACGCCATGTCGGCGCATACAAAATAATTTTTTTATCCTGCGGCAGATGCAGTTCTTCCTTGATCTCACGCATCCGTTTTTCCTTATCTTGACAATACAGGATATCATTTCTCGGATATCCCGTCTCAAGCATTTTTCCGTCGTACATGAATGCATGTCGGAAAACGTCCTCGGAAAACCGGTTCGGTGCGACGAGATAATCCCACGACCGTGTCTGGATATAGAACTGCTCTTTGTAAAGCGGCGATGCCGTCGTCACATCTTCCATATCAAATACGAGTTTTTTCAACGGCGTTCCGTGCCACGTCTCCAAAAAGACATTGCCTTTCCGCTTGATAAAATACTGTGGCTGTCTTCCATTAAATACGATGTATTTGGCTCTTGCCATGTAAAAGAAATATTTAAAACTGAACCGCTTCATCTGCTTTGACGGATACGGCAGATTCAGTTTCTTTCCTGCATTCACCCACATATACCGGTACTTTCCCGGATACGTCTCGTTCATATATTCAAAGATGTACTTTGGACTGTCCGAATAACTTTTTCCAAAGAAGCTCTCAAAAATCACCATGTCGTCGAGCATTTTCATCTTACTGAAAACTTTTTCATACAAATACCGCTTGCATTTTGCACGGCTCGTACATACGCGGAACAACGTCTGCCGTCTCGCATGATTTCGCGTCTTTTTCACGATCTTGTCCGCATCTCCGGCAAGACCATAGGCGATCAGCTTTCTCGGATGATGCTTCAATGGAATCTCCGCCCATCCATCTTTCCCAAAAATTTCCAATACCTGTTTTAATTCCTTAGCAGTCTCTTTTCTCTCTGCCGCTTTGCTCTCGATCATAAATGGCGCGATCATTGTCACGAGGCACATCGCGAAGCGATAATGAAATGCTCTGCCGTTTTCTTTGTCCACAAACCGGCTTGCCATCTCGTAACTCTTCATCGCCTCAGCCACTTTTTTCGCGGCATCCTTTTTCTGTAAAAGCGATGGCAGATTGATCGGATCGTTATGCTTTCTCTTTATATAAGTTCCTTTTTCCTGATAAACCGTCTTTGGTGCCTTTGCCAACACTTCCATCAGCACCAGAATATCGGAATCGTATTCCAATTCTTCACAAAAACGGATTGGATTTTCTATCAAAAGTCTGCGCGGAATCAGCAATCCCAGCGTCGATATATTTTGCCATTTTTTGGTATTTGCAATGAGATACTCATATGGATTTTCCGGATCGACCTCGGTCTCTTCTCCTTCGTCGCCATTGGTATCATTTTGTTCGTCTAATTTTTCCCCATTGTCCTGATACACCTTGCGGCTGTACCATGTCTCGGTTTTGGAAATGTAAACCACCGTTTCCGGTTCTGCTTTCTCTGCCAATGCCTCCAGCGTATCCTCTGCCAGATAATCGTCGGCATCCAAAAACACTACATATTCTCCCTGTGCCTTTTCTATTCCCGCGTTTCTCGCCCCCGCGACACCCTTTTCTTCCTGCATCACGGTAACAATGTTCAGCTTCTCCGGAATCCCTTCTTCCGGCGCCTCGCATCCATCACAGACAAGGATCACTTCAAAGTCCTGAAATGTCTGCTCTGCCAGGCTCGCCAAACAGTCTTTTATATACTGTTTTTCATCGTGATAAGCAATAACTACACTTATCTTCATGTAACATTCCTCCATCTCTTTTCATGCGTTTACGCACACATAGTTTATTATACCACAGAGGGATCGAGAATGGCAAGTTAAAAAAATCTCCCCGCCTTGGTGCCACCGCACCAAAACAGGGAGATTTCATAATTTTCACTTAGAACCAGGACGATACCGTCTCGGCAATTTTCTTAAAGAACGATACGATCTTGTCAAGCCAGCCCTGTGCCTCATCTACCGTCAATCCCAAATCCTGGAGTTTGTTGTAGATGCTTTCTGCCTGCTGCTTCAGCTTGTCGACATCAAGATCCAATTTACTGATTTTGTCAAATAATTGTGCGAGTTTCTGCTTCTGCGCATCCGTCAGGCTGACACCAAGTTCATCGGCCGATTCTTCGATCGCTTTCTGAAGATCGTCCGCATCTTTGATATCGCCATTTGCCACTTTTTCTTTCACAAGTGCCATCAGCTTCTCGGCATCGTCGGAGCCAATGCTCTGTGCCAGTTCACTGGTCAACACAAGTTCGTTGGTGGCTGCATCTTCGCGGTCATCACTCAATGTCTCGCCGGTCATTGCCTCATAGGCTTTCATTGCCCCGACAAGCGCTGCCGTACCGGAGAGTTCAAACGGACCGGCAACGATCACATCCGCATCCGTGATACCAGCGGTGATCAATGCATTGGTGTACATTCCGCTCGTACAATAAGTGATATTTTTTGTCTCTACATGAATGCCTTTTCCCTCTTCGCCTTTTTCGATACGGACGGACGAAAGTGCCTTCGTTCCGATGACCGAAGCGGAGAGATAATCATCTAAGTATTCATGCTCATCTTTATTTGTCACTTGTAACACTTCATAATTGTCAAGGTCCGCCTCGGTTACACCCAGAAGTGCCAGGACAATGTCTTTCTGCTGTGCGTTCAAGTCTGCTCCCAATGAGATATAAGGAGAAACCTCTACGGATGTATCATCCGAATTTCCTGTGGAATCTGCCTTCACAACCGTGGTCGGCAGGGCACAGATCAACAATGCCAGACTAAGCAGCACTGCGGTTACTTTACTACGTTTCTTCATATAGACCTCCATTCTGAGACGACATGGCACGAATTTATTTTACGATGCGCTCCATCGCCTCTTTGGTATTCTCTAAAGAGCCAAATGCAGTCAGTCGGAAATATCCTTCTCCGCTCGGTCCGAAGCCGCTTCCCGGTGTTCCGACGATGTTCAGGTTTTCAAGCAAATAATCGAAGAAATCCCAGGATGTCATATTGTCCGGCGTCTTCAACCAGATATATGGTGCGTTTATACCGCCAAATACGGTATATCCGGCATTTGTCAATCCCTCGCGGATGATCTTTGCATTGTTCATGTAATATGCAATCTGCTCTTTTGTCTGTTTCTTTCCTTCCGGACTGTATACCGCTTCACCGGCGCGCTGGATGATATAAGGTGCTCCGTTGAACTTGGTTCCGTGTCTTCTCGCCCAGAGACTGTTCAGTGACACACCGTCACAGGTAAGCTCTTTCGGAATTACGGTAAATCCAAGACGAGTTCCGGTAAATCCGGCATTTTTAGAGAAACTTCTCATCTCGATCGCACATTTCTTCGCGCCATCGCATTCGTAAATGCTGTGTGGTACGTCGTCCTCGGAAATGTATGCTTCATAAGCTGCATCATAAATGATAACAGCACCTTTTGTCAAAGCAAAGTCAACCCATTTCTGAAGTTGATCTTTATTTAATGTCGTTCCGGTCGGATTGTTTGGACAGCAGATGTAAATGATGTCCGGTGTCTCTTTTGGAAGTTCCGGTACAAAATTATTTTCTGCGGTACATGGCATATAAATTACATTTGACCATGCTTCTTTCTCTTTCACGTAGTCTCCGGTTCTACCTGCCATGGCATTGGTATCTACATAAACCGGGTAAACCGGATCACATACTGCGATACGGTTATTCTGTGCGAAAATGTCTCCGATGTTTCCGGAATCGCTCTTTGCTCCGTCGCTGACGAAGATCTCATCGATGGCAATGTCCACGCCGCGTGCTTTGTAATCGTTTTCTACGATCGCACTGCGCAGAAATTCATAGCCAAGGTCCGGTGCATACCCGTGAAATGTCTCGGCATGAGCCATCTCATCAACGGCTTTGTGCATTGCGTCAATTACTGCCGGCGCAAGAGGAAGTGTTACGTCTCCGATTCCGAGACGGATCACTTTTTTGTCCGGATTTGCTTCTGTATACGCATTTACTTTCTTCGCAATCGTCGAAAAAAGGTAACTTCCAGGTAATTTTAAATAGTTGTCATTAATTTTATACATGTCATTCCTCCATACAAATTGATACTGATTTATCTGCTGATTCTTGCTTCATTATCGCTGTACACGTGCTCCTGCACCACCCATGATAGCTTCTACTTCTTTCTTGCTTGCCATCGTAGTATCACCAGGGGTTGTCATTGCCAATGCACCGTGAGCTGCACCATAATTTACAGCAAGTTCGGCATTTTCTGTTGTCATCAAACCATAGATCAGACCGGAAGCAAAGGAATCTCCGCCGCCCACACGGTCCATGATCTCAAGTCCTTTGTAATCTTTGGCTTTGAAGATCTCGCCGTCTGCCCAGCAGATTGCACTCCAGTCATTGACTGTCGCTGTCTTTACTTCACGAAGTGTCGTTGCTACAGCTTTAAAGTTTGGATAAGTCTTCGCTGCCTCGTTGATCATTTTCTTGTATCCGTCCAAATTCAATTCTTTCAGATTAGCATCATTTCCCTCGATCTCAAATCCAAGACAAGCCGTGAAATCTTCTTCATTTCCGATCATTACGTCTACGTATTTGGCGATTTCTTTATTTACTTCCTGCGCTTTCTCGATACCGCCGATCGCACTCCACATGGATGGACGGTAGTTGAGGTCATAAGAAACGATGGTTCCGTACTTCTTCGCTGCCTTGATGGCTGCCAATACGGTCTCGCATGACTGCTCGGACAAAGCAGCATAAATTCCACCGGTATGTAACCAGCGCGCACCCAGTTCGCCAAAGATATAATCAAAGTCAAAATCTTCCGGTTTTGCCTTTGAAATCGCTGTATTCGCACGGTCGGAGCATCCTACGGCACCACGGATACCAAATCCACGCTCGGTAAAATTCAAACCGTTACGGCATACACGTCCGATTCCGTCGGTCTCCATCCATTTGATCAAAGAAGTGTCGACACCGCCCTGCAAAATGAAGTCTTCCATCAATTTACCTACTTCATTGTCCGCAAATGCCGTGATCACACCTGTGTTCATGCCAAAGCATCTTCTCAAGCCACGAACTACATTGTACTCACCGCCGCCTTCCCAGGCACGAAACGATCTTGCGGTACGAATGCGCCCTTCGCCCGGATCCAAACGCAGCATTACTTCGCCAAGCGAAACCGCATCATATTTACATTCTTCTGCGGGCCTTAAATTTAAGTTCATTTTTTCTTCCTCCAAACTGAATATTTTTCTGCCTATCATTATACAACGAAAAATTCGATGGGGCAAGTGTTTCTTTTTGAGGAAAGTTTGCAGAATTTGGCGATATTTTCTCGATAGGGGGGGCAGGGCTTTGGGCGCTGTGGGGGGGGCTCTGGTGTTACGGGGGACTCTCGTGCTGCGGGGGACTCTCGTGCTGCGGGGGGCGCAGGGCGTCACGGACTTGGGGCAAGCATCGATTACGGAAAATGGGAGCTCAGGGTTCCACGGACGTGGGGTAATTCGGAAAATGTTAGCTGAAGGTGCCACGGACTCAGGGCAAGCAACGATTACGGACAAACTATGAAAAAATTTGGAATTTTACCGTAATTTTTCGCAACTTTCTTCCATTTTTTTACATTCTTTGGTTGTTTTACGGTATTTTTGTGATGTTTTCTCTCTTTTTGACCGTAAAAATTGTTAATTTTTAACATCACTTTCCTTATTTCACCAATTTTTACGGTACTTTCGTGATGTTTTTCTTCTTTTTGACCGTAATGATTGATTCGTGAATTGGGAAAAAGGAGGATTGGTCATGCCGCAGGAGAAAAAGCGTTGTTTGGCATGACTTTCACAAGACAGGCGGTCGTGCCGGAAAGCCGGAAAACGTTGTTTGGCATGACTTTCGCGAGACAGGCGGTCATGCCGGAAGGCCTGAAAACGTTGTTTGGCATGACTCTGACACGACAGGCTATCATGCCAAAATGAAAGAATTGTAATTTGGCATAACACGAAACAAAAGAGACCAGCCCCCATTTTTTTCAAAACTAATATTGTATTCTCATAATGTTTTTCTTTAACATATAAAAAAATTACATAACTCTTTATCTACGAAAAATTTTCATGCCTTACTGCACATTATCTCCTTACAACTCCTCCGTTTTATACACGGCATACCCTTCATAATAATAACTGTGGTCTATGCCCTTCATATACATTTCGCGGTCATTGACTTTATCTGTCAATGCCTTCTTCAATAGATGTTTTATCTCAATATCTTTTATCGGGCTCCGTTCCATCGCCAGCAAATAATCTTCTTTGTCAACCAAACTCCAGTCAACAACCACATTCAATTCTTCTTTCAGGAGCAAATCCAGCCATATTCTGGTACTTCTTCCATTCCCTTCGCGAAACGGATGTGCTATGTTCATCTCTACATATTTTTCAATAATTTCATCAAATGTTGTCTGCGGCATCTTCTCAATATTCTCAATTGCCGCTTCCAGATACATAACCGGCGCAAATCTAAAATTCCCTTTTGTCATATTTACAGTTCGTATTTTCCCCGCAAAATCATATATCTCATCAAATAAATATTTATGAATCGCCGCCAGCATCTGAAATGTTCCTGGCTTATATTGATCCAAATATCCATTTTCAAACAACTCAACCGCTTTTTTCTTACTGATTTTTTCTTGCATTCTTGCCAATTCTGTGGAATCCGTAATATTAAGTTTGTTTTCTAATGCCATAATGGTTCTCCTTTCCAAACACACCTTGGCATGTTCTATTTTCCCTCTTCTAAATCATACCAGTCAATATTGACATTTGCAAATGTAACTTTACATCGGGATAGCATAAATTGTTCTTCGGAAAAATATAAGCAAACCAATCCTGTGACAATTTCAATAGCTTTTTCTAAAAATTTTGTTTTTGCAAAAGGTGTTTTACACTAACGTTATTTTCTTTTTTTCGCAATATTCAAAAATATTATTTGCGCTTAGCATCATAATTTGCGGAATATTATTCGTCATTTCCAATTTTCTCCTCTCCTTGTTGGGATTGTGATTTTGCTTCTTTAAAAATTCTATTAATTTCTAATTTTAAGTGTAACCACTGTTCAAAGTTTGGCTCAGGATAAAAATCAACTAATGATTCACACTGAAAATCTTCGACCTTTATTGATGACGTTCATTTAATCCCTTTCTCATCATCTACTATGTTAAAGTTAGGCTTTAAATAGTTAACCTCTTTACACTGCATTAATACCCATTGATATCCATTAGTAAAGATACCTTTCTTAAACCCAATTAATTCTTTGAGTAGTTGACAAACTATATCATTATCAAAAACTTTTGTTTCTAGAGTAAACGATTCTTTTGTTTTTTTGCTCTTTAATTTTACAAGATATTCACATTCCAGTTTTTCGCTTTCTCGTGGAACAAGAACTACTTTATCGTTCTGCATTTGAATTTTCAGCTGTATTTTACCATTTTCGAATTGTGTCGATTTATTTTTACACAGATCTCCGTTCTTATTACACAAAAACATCTCTCCCATAACGTCAATAGGAATCGACTTATTATTATCCTCTTTGAAGTATTTTTCAATAAACTCTTCTTTTTTCTTACTCGATTCGAATTCTATTTTTATCCAATTTTGATATATTTTCTCAAGAACCACTTTGACTAATTCCTTATTCTTCAACAGTTTCTTTATTGGCTGAATATATTTGCGATCCAATTTTTTATTTTCCTTTGAAAATGCCTTTATTTCAACGCATCCATATACTTTGCCAGACTGACCCTCGCCTTTGCTTTCTTCAAAATCATTATGAAGTATAACAAAATCTGGTACTTGTCCAGCATAGCCTCTTAAGCAGCTATTTCTTCCTGGAAAATCCTTAGCTCTAATTAACTTATGTACATCCCTTACACTTATATCCTTGTCATCTATACTATCTCTTATCAACTTATTGATTATAAAATAATAAGCCTCTTCCTGGTTATATTGACGCTGTATCAATTCTAAATTCTTTGAAATATTCTCGATATTCTTCATATTCATTTTGTAATAATTTGAACATGTCTTCTCTTCCTCGTATTATAAAGTAGTAGTGTTTATAGACCCTCTCCAAGGTCTGTATGCTATACTATTAGAGATACTGTGGATTGTTTTTCGCCTCCTACCACTTGATGGTTTATGAAAGGCTACAACCACAGTCTCTTTGTACATTTGTTAATCAGTTAGATACCGCATGACGGTTTATTTAGAACGAGGTTACAATCGCAAGGAGTACCAGTGGTTCTAAACAGTATCAAATACATTTCAAAGGAGTTTTTATTATGATATACGTTGGAATTGATGTTGCCAAAGACAAACACGACTGCTTTATCACTAACTCAGACGGTGAAGTATTATTTAAGTCTTTTACCATCGCTAACAATCGCGAAGGTTTTGAAACCTTATTTCAAAGAATTCAGTCTGTATCAGATGATTTAACCAAAGTAAAAGTAGGACTGGAAGCCACTGGACACTATAGTTACAATCTTCTGGGATTTCTTCTTGATAATGGTTTGCCGACCTTCGTTATCAATCCGTTACATACAAATCTTTACAGAAAAAGTCTAAGCCTTAGAAAGACGAAAACGGATAAAGTGGATTCCCATACCATCGCTTCTATGATCATGTCTGATGTAAACTTAAAGTCCTACTCAGATACATCTTACCACAACGAAAAGCTAAAGTCATTAACTCGTTATCGTTTTGACAAAGTAAAAGAACGGGCAAAACTAAAATCTTCCGTTTCCAGACTTGTGTGTATCCTTTTCCCTGAATTGGAAAAGCTCGTTCCTCAGCTTCACATAGCATCCGTTTATGCTTTATTATCCGAATTTCCATCTGCTCATGCTGTTGCATCAGCACATCTTACCAGACTTACACATCTGCTTTCTGAAAGTTCTAAAGGTAGATATGGTAAAGATATGGCAATCATCTTTCGTGAAGCAGCCAGAAATTCAATCGGATCGAATATGCCTGCAAAATCTCTGGAATTAAAGCATACCATTAAACTCATTCGGGAACTAACTTCTGAAATTGACGAAATTGAAATCGAAATCAAATCCATTATGGATGATATCAATTCTCCAATCCTCACTATTCCCGGTATCAGTTATAGAATGGGGGCTATGATAATTGCAGAAATCGGTGATTTCAATCGTTTTAACTCAGCTGATAAGATACTTGCTTACGCTGGAATGTCTCCATCCACCTATCAATCGGGGCAACTTGATAACTGTTATTCACATATGGAAAAACGTGGTTCTCGCTATCTTCGATATGCCCTTTACAATGCGACCAAATATGTCTGCCATTGGGATCCAACGTTTGCTGAATACCTTGCAAAGAAACGAGCAGAAGGCAAGCATTACAATGTTGCTATATCTCATGCCGTCAAAAAACTGGTTCGAGTCATTTATGCAATGGAAAAGTCAGGGCAGGTGTACAACAAAGCATCTTAATTCTTTTTTGCAAATATCTCCTTTTTTGAGTGTCGAAAACGACACTCTGTTTGTCATGCAGTTTTCAATGTTCAAATATATCTGAAATGCATTTCTGCAATTCATTCAAAAAATTTTATTTTTAGACTTGACTTTTAATAGTTAGTCTTTCATTATCGCAATTTCTCCAAACACCCAATCCACATCTGCGCCAGCTCCTCATGTCCCCGCCGTGTCGGATGCGTGCCATCCAGCGTTTCATAGTGCATTCCCTCTTCCGGGAGATCCATTAGCACGATGTCATCACGTTCGTTCGCCGCATCTCGGATTGCCTGATTGTATTCTTCCAAAGCTGTCCCGCCATACATTTCATGAAATTTCCAATCTGGGTTTCCCTTCATATAACTTCTCGCAATTGTCGCACACAAAATACGGGCAGACGGATAATTACCGCGAAGCCGCTCCATCATTTTTCGGTAATCTCTCTCAAATGCTTCCAACGGAACCCCGAAACCAAAATCATTTGTCCCCATATAAACGAGTATCGCGTCCGGATATTGATCCATTTTATGCAGTGCGGAGGCTCTTTTGTCACTCGATGCGCTCGGAAATTCGCCACTCACCTTGCTTCCTGAAAATGAATTATTGACACATAAATAGGCTTTCAAATATTGATTCACTTTCGCCCACCAGGTATCATATACCGAAGTCAGGCCATTTATTTTCTGCCTGTCCTCATCATAATATACTTTGTAGTTTTGGGGAATATACCCTTCGTAGGTGCTGATCGAATCACCAAGAACAGATACCAGCATGATTTTGTCCTCCTTCATTGTCCTCGCAAAATTTTTCTAAAATCACGTTTAAATTTATATTAGCATATTAAAAATCAATTTACAATTTCTTTTCTAAACTTATTCTTGTATTTTTACCTGCATCCATTTATAATAATAAGCAGAAAATTATTGGATGAAATAAGGAGGTACCGCAATGAATAAAATGTTAAAAATTGGAGTTTTATGTATTGTATTTTTGTTATGCGATTGTCAGGTGCAGGCACAGAAAATAGAAACCACACAAAATAATGCCATTCAATATGAACGTACAAAAAAAGCTGAAATAGTATCCGCATTTTCTTTTTGGATCAATAAAAACTGTTGGTTATATGGCAGTTCTGAATACGCAGATATTCAAAATAAAATAAAGATTTATTATAAAAACAAAAACGCAAAAGAATATTATGGCTACTTATTTATCAGGACGAAAAACGGATATAACAAATTGGCTTTTTTAATTAAGAAAAATGACGGGTATCAATCAGAACCTTTCTATATCAAAAAAGTAAAAAAAATAGACAAAAAATTATCTTATTTAGGTAACGATACATTTTTCTTCGACAGCCAAAATGCTGTTAAACCACAATTTTCAAAATCTTCAAAAAAGAAAACAACTTTTATAAAACGAACAAAAAAGGAGATCAAAAAACTTCTCACACAGGATTCAAACAAAAAGATAACGTATGACATTTACATTTTAAATTTTACAAATGCAGATATTTGTGCAGATGTTATTGTAATAGAAAACAACAAAAAAATGTGGCTGAGCGAGGTAGTAAGCGAAGTCAAATGTGACGATGGAAAAACCAGAAGAAATCTAGCAAGATTTCAAGGACAGAAAAGTCCAATGATTGATTGGACCAATGCAGAAAACCGGGCAGATTTCAAGAGACAATTAGAAATGGCGGTCTGTAAATTTAAAGTTAACGCATAGAAATGTGCCTCCTTATTATATGCCATTCTATTTTGTCCGCATTATATCGTCGTCCCCTTTCTTTACAAACCTTCCCAATCTGCCGATATATAAGTATCAGGGTCGAAAAGCCAAGCGTCGTCCATGCTTGCATGGAAAGACGATTGGCCTTGAGACCCGCCCAAATATGAGAAAGGAGCATTGCGATGCGGAGTTCGAATATTTGAAGAATTGCGAAAACAGCTTGCTGTGGAGCAATTCGATGCTTTTCGTATCAGGGTCGAAAAGTCAAGCGTCGTCCATGCCTGCATGGAAAGACGATTGGCCTTGAGACCCGCCCAAATATGAGAAAGGAGCGCCAAAATGATCATTTTTCACATCGATGTCAACAATGCATTTCTGAGTTGGGAATCCGTGTACCGCCTGCGTGAAGAAGGCGAAACACTTGATCTGCGCACAGTGGCTGCGGTCATTGGTGGCAGTGAAAAGACGCGGCACGGCATCGTGCTTGCCAAAAGTCCCATTGCCAAAACTTACGGCATCAAAACGGCTGAGACATTGTCGGATGCCCGGAAAAAATGCCCGAACCTTTTGGTCGTTCCTCCCCGCCACGACATTTATCGTGACTTCTCGCACCGATTGATCGAATATTTGAAGTCATTGACGGATACCGTGGAACAATTCAGCATCGACGAGGCTTTTGCCGATATGACGGGCAGCAAATTATTGGAAAAATATTCTGCGGTCGAAGCTGCCAATTTTATTCGTACAGAAGTGGAAAAACGTTTTGGTTTCACCGTAAACATTGGCGTTTCCTCTTGTAAAATATTAGCAAAAATGGCATCGGATTTTGAAAAACCAAATAAAGTGCACACCCTTTTCCCCGATGAAATTAAGAAAAAAATGTGGCCGCTTCCGGTACGCGACTTGTTTTTTGTCGGCAAATCCTCGGAGCAGAAATTATACACGTTAGGGATTCGCACAATTGGCGAACTTGCGGCGTTTGACCCCGTTATATTGCAAAGTCACATGGGAAAACACGGGCTTTTGATCTACGAATACGCCAATGGCATCGATCCGTCGCCGGTTGCTCCGCGCACTCCCGAAAACAAGGGATATGGAAATTCGACGACACTTCCCAACGACGTGACAGATTCTGCAGAAGCGAAAAAAATACTCCGCAGATTGTGCGACAAAGTAGCATCACGGCTTCAAAAAGATGAAATGCGTGCTTTTGTCGTAGTCGTTTCGATCCGCGACAACGAATTTCACAATGTCAGCCACCAGTGCAGTATGGTATCTGCCACCAACGATCCGGACACATTATACACGCACTGCTGCCAGTTATTTGACGAAATCTGGGACGGCTCGCCGATCCGCCTGCTGGGTGTTTCCACCTCAAAATTGACAAAACATGCTGCCGAGCAGCTCAATCTGCTCGACATGCCATTTATTGCCGCTTCGGATGCCGAAGAAAAAGCGACACTTTCGGCCAAGGAATATTTCCAACGCCAGACAAAATTGGACGAAGCGATTCAAAAAATAAAGACAAAATATGGAAATGACGCTATTACAAAAGGAATCTGATCAGAAGGGAGACTATAATATGCCTATTACAAGTAATACGATAAATAACGATCCGAACCGTTCGGGAAATATGGGGGCGACGGCTGCACGCCGCACATTTCGCACCGGTAATTCCACCATCACATTGCGCGAAGGCGAGACATTAAAAGGTGTTGTAAGCGATGTCCATGGCAACGAAATTACCATATCTCTCGACGATGGCACTTCCTTTACCGGCCATTTGTCGGAGGCTTCCATGTATTCGATCGGGCAAAAGGCCGCCTTTCTTATCACCAGCCTCGACAATGGAACGATTTACATGAAAGCCATGTCCTCCACCTACCTTCTGGGCATGGAAGATACGATCGAACAGGCACTCGAAGAAGCCGGGCTGCCGAAAAGTCCGCGCAATCTTGACATTGTGCGAAGTCTCCTCGAAAATAAGCAGTCCATCAGCCGCGAAAGCATCAATACCTTTATGCAGCTTTGCTCGCGCTATCCCAATGCGGATGTTGGCAATGTGATCACAATGTACCGCCTCGGATTTCCGATGGATGAAGCCTCGGTTACGCAATTTGACACCTACCAGAATCAGCAGCACCAGCTTCTTGGCCGCATGAATTCTCTGACGGATTCTCTGACAGATCTTCTCTCGGAACTTTCCGAGGAAAATGTGTCCCTTGCCCGATATGCCGCCGGCGAACTGCTTTCCACCGCCCTTGGCTCCACACCGTCTTTGGAAGAATTTCAATTAGCCGCCAAAGAAACATTAGAGCAGCAAACTGCGGAAAAGGAAGCCAGCATCGATCCGGAAACTTTGGCATCTTCGGATTCTCCTGATATTTCAGAAGAAACCACTTCCCCGCAGCAAACACCCATTGCGGAGGAAAACACTCCAAATAATCCTTTGTCGCGTATGCGCCAATTGTTTTCAAACATTACAGATAAAGTAAATACGAATTTAACAAGCAGTGCGACGACCGAAGAACCCGGATTTATCCAAGAGCAAAGCGGCCACATTCTCACTGCCGCCGAGCGGGAATCTCTTGCAGATCTGTTCTCCGATTTTACAGATTCTGACAAATTACTTGCTGACCTTCGAAATGGTTCCGCTACCGCGCGAGAACTGCTTGGTGCACTTCATTCTGCTCTTCCGAAGCTTTCCGACTCAATGATCCGCGATCTTTTTGCAAATCCATCCCTTGGCAAGCTGATCAAGGGACAGTTTCTGTCAAATTGGACCATTTCTCCGGAAGGCTTAAAAGAGAGCAACGGCATGGATTCCCTGTATCACAAAATTTCATCGGAATTGGATAATCTGCTGCACCTCAGCCAGATGTTTGCCACCCGCCCTTCCGGCGAAAGCGCTGTCAACACAACAAATGATATGCAGCAAAACCTGCAATTTATGAAAATGTTAAATGAACAATTTGCTTACATGCAGCTTCCTTTGAAATTGTCTTCCGAAAATGCCCATGGCGACCTTTACGTTATGACGAAAAAAGAAACTTTGCGGAAATCGAAAGACAATCTCAAGGTTCTCCTGCACCTTGAAATGGACTACCTTGGACCACTGGACATCCACATCACAAAAGACCATACCAATATTTCCACTAAATTTTTCGTTTCCAAAGACGATGCCCTTCGGCTACTCGAAAAAAATGTCGGTCTTTTGAAGGATGCTCTAAACGAGCAAGGTTACAGCTTCTCCTCGGAATTTGCAGAAAAGAAAAAAGACATCGATCTCGTCCACGATTTCATTGAGACCGAGGCACCCGTCGGAAATATCACAAGATATAATTTTGATTTGAGAGCGTAGGGGATTTGTATTTCTTCTAAATATTACCAAAAAGGCAGCCTATCTGACATCATTTGTCTTTTCAGGCTGCCTTTTTGACTCCCAAATCTTTTTCTCATTATAGACCACACTTTCACCCTTGCTTTTTTGACCCAATATCCAATTTCTTTCCATAAGTCAAAGCCCGGACTTAGTTTCTTTGACCCGATATCACAATTCTTCTCTTTATACCAAAAAACTACGCCCTTTCCTTTGACCCAGCTCCTCTTTTCTTCGCACAAACCAAAATCAGTATCCAATTTCTTTGACCCTGTATCACCTTTTCTGTGCTGGACCATATTTTGCTTCTTTGTTTCTGAAAAAGGCAGCGAAAACGAGAAATTTGTCTCGCTTTCGCTGCCTTATATTCAAGTCGCCGTCACGGCTGGCTCAATGGTAGCGCCCCCTCAGTAAAGTAACGCCCCCTCGCCTTCGCCTCGGCGGCAAGTCGTCGCCAGCATTAGAGTTGACGGCTTCCGCCGTCAAAGCTGGCTCCTCCTATTTCACTACGATGTTGATGATACGTCCTGGGACGTAGATTTCTTTTACAATCTGCTTATCGCCAAGTTTGTCTGCGATGGCTTCTCTGCCGGCGGCAAGTGCAGTATCTTTGTCCGCATCGATGGCAAGTTTTACAGTTGCACGAACTTTACCATTGACCTGAACTGCAATCTCCTGCATTTTCTCGATGGTCTTTTCTTCGTCATATTCCGGCCATGTATTTTCATACAAGTATCCTTCAAATCCCATGATCTGCCACAATTCTTCTGTGATATGTGGTGCTACCGGATTCAAAAGATGGATCAATGTCTTGAAATCTGCCTTTGTCAGTTTGCCTGCTTTGTAGAAGTCATTGATCAGTGCCATCATCGCTGCAATGGCTGTATTGTACTTCAGGTTCTCAAAGTCACTGCTGACTTTTTTAATTGTTTGGTGAATCTTTGTCTCAAGTTCCGGTGAATATTCGTCACCATCAACTACCATATCCTGTAATTTCCATACACGTTCCAGGAAACGACGGCATCCTTTTACGCCATCATCGGACCAGGCTGCTGCCGCATCAAACGTTCCGATAAACATTTCATACGTACGAAGTGTATCTGCACCATACGCATTTACGATATCATCCGGGTTGATAACATTTCCGCGGGATTTACTCATTTTCTCGCCGTTTTCGCCAAGAATCATACCATGAGATGTTCTCTTCTGATATGGTTCTTTCGTAGGCACTACACCCTGATCATACAAGAACTTGTGCCAGAAACGGGAATACAGAAGGTGAAGGGTTGTATGCTCCATTCCACCATTGTACCAGTCAACCGGAAGCCAGTATTCCATCGCCTCGCGGCTTGCAAGGGCTTTGTCATTGTGCGGATCGATATAGCGAAGAAAATACCAGGAAGATCCTGCCCACTGTGGCATCGTATCCGTCTCACGCTCTGCCTTGCCACCGCAGCAAGGACAAGTCGTCTCTACCCAGTCGCGGATATTTGCGATTGGAGACTCGCCATTGTCGGTCGGCATATAATTGTCAACTTCCGGAAGTTCCAATGGAAGTTCTTCTTCCGGGATCGGAACATATCCGCATTTTTCACATTTTACAATCGGAATCGGCTCACCCCAGTAACGCTGTCTGGAAAATACCCAGTCACGCAGTTTGAAGTTTGTCTTTTTCGTACCGACACCTTTTTCTTCCAGCCATTCAATAATGGCTTTCTTTGCTTCTTCTACCGATTTTCCTGTGAGGAATCCGGAATTTACAAGAGTTCCCGTAGCAACATCTGTGAAGGCTGCTTCTTCTACATTTCCTCCTTCGATTACCTCGATAACCGGAATATTAAATTTCTTTGCGAACTCCCAGTCACGGTCGTCATGCGCAGGAACCGCCATGATAGCACCGGTTCCGTAACTCATCAATACATAATCCGATACCCATACCGGAATTTCTTTTCCATTTACCGGATTTACTGCGGTCAAGCCCTGAATCTCGACACCTGTCTTTTCTTTCGCAAGCTCGGTTCTTTCAAAATCGGATTTTCTTGCTGCCATCTCACGATAAGCAACGATTTCATCCCAGTTTGCGATCTCATCTTTGTATTTGTCAAGATATGGATGTTCCGGAGAAACAACCATATACGTTACACCAAACAGTGTATCCGGACGTGTTGTATAGATGCGGAGTTTCTCTTCCTTATCTTTGAGCTGGAAATCCACCTCTGCACCATGAGAACGTCCGATCCAGTTTTTCTGGGAAACTTTAACACGCTCAATATAATCCACGTCGTCCAGATCATCAATCAATTTATCTGCATATTTGGTAATTTTTAACATCCACTGGCTTTTTACTTTGCGGACAACTTCACTTCCACATCGCTCGCAGACACCATTTACAACTTCTTCATTGGCAAGTCCGCATTTACAGGAAGTACACCAGTTGATCGGCATTTCAGATTTATAAGCAAGTCCTGCTTTAAACAATTTCAGGAAAATCCACTGTGTCCATTTGAAATAATTCGGATCGGTCGTATTGATCTCACGATCCCAGTCAAAGGAATAACCAAGTGACTGCAGCTGTGCTTTAAAACGTGCTACATTCTGCTTTGTAACTTCTTTTGGATGAATTTTATTTTTAATTGCATAGTTTTCTGTAGGAAGACCAAATGCATCCCATCCCATCGGATAAAGGACATTGTATCCCTGCATGCGGCGCTTACGCGCTACGATATCAAGTGCTGTATAAGGTCTTGGATGCCCTACATGCAAGCCCTGTCCGGATGGATAAGGAAATTCCACCAGCGCATAAAACTTTGGCTTTGAATAATCGTCAGTAGCGGCAAAAGCCTTTTTCTCTTCCCAGATTTTCTGCCATTTTTTCTCAATTTCTTTCGGGTTGTAAGATGACTTCATGTCAATTCCTCCTAAATTTAACTTTACATTTTTACTTCTTTTTTAACACCTTATGGATAACTCTTACGGACGTTTTTCGTCCGATCTCATCCGTCAGTTTATATGTAATCCGGTAATCTCCGGGTTTCTTTGTATTTACTCTGCGAACTTCTTCATATTCATATGTCTCATCTTTTCGGTATTCTATAAACGTTTTCACCCGCCGTGTCGCATCGTATCCTGTCGTATTTCGTGCACGGATGCCTTCCATAATTTTATATTTTCGCTCTCCATACGCGATACGTCTTTTCTTTGCGCCGCGGATCATAGGTTTCTTCCTATTATATGGGTTTCTCTTGCTCCATATGTCGGTCGGATCGTATCCGGAATATCCAGGTACCTTGATTGCCCGCGGTTTGCCGAGCGGCCCCGGATTTTTCGCATTATAAATAACCACTTTCGTGCCTATCGGGCAATGATCATAAATCCACTTAGCATCTTTTACGGTCAAACGAACGCATCCATGCGATGCCATCGTTCCGAGCCGATTGTAACTGCTATTGGACAATGTTCCCGGATTCTGTTTGTGATACCAGACCGAATGAAACAAAATACCCTTATAAATACGGCTGCAATATTGTCCATAACAAGGTCCTTTGAGCACATGCCAGCGCATCCGCTGCTGAATCCGAAAGGTTCCCGTCGGCGTTATACGGCCGGTAGAACACGGAAATGCCTTGATGGCCTTTCTCTTCTTATAAACGGTGACGGTATTTTGCAATTTATTGATTTTAATAACGTAAGAATCCGTTTTCTTTTTCGCCGTTTTCTTTGCCTGCGCCGTTCCCGGTATCAGCAGTGCCAGAAAAAGCATTAAAAACCCAATTCTCACTAAACTTCTCGCCCTGTTTTTCATACTTTCCTCCAATACACCTCTCCGCCCTGACATCACGTATCTTTTATTATATCAATTTCCTGCACTTTCGTCAATACGCGCCGTCCTCTCTTCTGTCAAAAATTCACATGATCCGGATCGCCGTGCATTTCATCGCGGTTCAATCCGTCAATTGCTGCAATTTCTTCTTCCGTCAGCACAAAATCAAACACCTGCGCATTCTGTATGATTCGCTCTTCTTTTGTTGATTTTGGAATTGTAATGATGCCATTTTGCACATCATAACGTAAAATCACCTGTGCTACACTTTTTCCATGACGCTTTGCAATTTGCAAAAGAACCGGATCTTCAAAACAGGCACCGCGTCCAAGAGGACTCCATGCCTCCGGCACAATATCGTGTTTCCTGCAATACTGCCGCAGACTCTGGCGTGTCAGATACGGATTACACTCAAACTGATCCACCGCCGGTGCAATGTTGGCTTTCACACTGAGTTTTTCCAAATGATGCTCCAAAAAATTACTGACTCCAATTGCTTTTACAAGTCCTTCTTCATATAATCCTTCCAGTATTTTCCATGTCTCGTGGATTTTTTCCGGCACGGGCCAATGAATCAGATAAAGATCCACATACTCCAGCCCCAATTCTTTTAAACTCGCCTCAAATGCTTCCCTCTGTCTTCCTTCCCGTTGCTTATCATTCCACAATTTTGTCGTAATAAACAATTCTTCTCTCGGTACTCCACACGTCCGAACAGCTTCTCCTACTTCTTTTTCATTAAAATAAAACGCCGCCGTGTCGATCAGACGATATCCGTTTTTTATCGCCGCCTGCACCGCCGGAACCGTATCCCCTTCGGACTTATACACGCCAAGTCCGAAAATCGGCATCTCTACGCCATTGTTCAATGTCACTCTCGATTGTAATGTCTGCACTCTTTCCGCCGCCTTTCTTTCCATTCTCTCGCGCTTTCAGTATACTCCATCTTTTCTTTTTGCGCAAATAAAAAGTCTATTAACTGCGTTTCCCCCATATAATGAACTAATACCCTTATTAAGGTGATTTTATGGATCAGATTCTTCTTTGGATACAAAACTACGGAACACCGGCTATTATTGTACTCATTGCGCTGGAATACGCCTGTTTTCCTATTTCCAGCGAGCTTGTCCTGCCCTTTGCCGGAGCCTTCGGTGCCGGTCATGGTACGCCGCTGTTTCTTCTTATTATATATAGCAGCATCGCCGGACTTATCGGAACTACCTTTACCTATCTGATCGGACGCTTCGGCGGCTCCCCACTTCTCGACCGATTGATGCGGCGATTTCCTTCGACCGAAAAGCCCATCCTTTCCTCCTACCGTACTTTTGGCGACCACGGGAAAATCGCAGTCTGCCTCGCCCGCGTAATTCCACTCTGCCGCACATACATCGCTTTTGTCGCCGGTTCTTCCAAACAGTCTTTTCCTACTTATGCCATCTTTTCCGCAATCGGAATTACACTCTGGAATAGTGTCCTCATCACCCTGGGGTATTATGGATACCAATACCGCGACACCTTTTTCCATTATTTCAATCAATACAAAACCATTATCCTCGTCGTGGGTGTAGGACTGCTTGTACTGTTGCTTTTTCCGAGACGGGAACGGGAGTAGACTGCGTTTATTTTTCCAAAATATCGCATATTTCTTTTAGATTTTCCGCAAGCGGAATGGGATTTCTTTTTCAAGACAACTTGTTTACAAAAAAACCGAGTAACCTAAGTTACTCGGTTTATTCAAGGCGACAACCAGATTTGAACTGGTGATCAGGGTGTTGCAGACCCATGCCTTACCACTTGGCTATGTCGCCATATATAATATATTATATCATTACTGTCACATTTATGCAACATTTTTTCGATATAATGCTCCTTGTAGTAAGAATACTTACCACAATAGTGACTCCTACGGGAATCGAACCCGTGTTACCGCCGTGAAAGGGCGATGTCTTAACCGCTTGACCAAGGAGCCGGATTCGGTCTCGCGCTTCTGCGAACCGACATCAAATATACTACCATACTTTTCTTTACAATGCAAGTATTTTTTTGAAATAATTTTTATATTTTTTCAAGTTCTGCATTTTCATTGACAAAACAAGAAAAACATGGGAAAATAGGAAAGCGGACGACTTATACAAATCCGCAAAACAAAACATTTATATGGAGGTTGAAAATGAAAACAAAAGCAAATGTATGCAAGCACATTTTTACAATATGCACCTTGTTCTTTTGTATGTTTGTGCTTTCTCCCGCAGTTGTACAGGCTGCCGAAGTCACATCAACGATTTCCGTTGACCGTGCGGCCGGAAAAAGCACTTACACCTTAAAAGGACTTGAGCCGGACAAAACTTCATCGTTCTCCCTGATCGTGGAACGAAAGAGCGACAGCAAAGAAGTTCTGAAAAAAGAGATTTCTCTGACACAGACAAATTGTGTCAACGGAACATACACCGGAGAGATCTCACTGGAAGCATTGAACAATGAATATTCCGTTTTTACCGCAAAGGCAAAAATCGGAGATCAGACAGTTGCTCTCGGGGAACTGGATTATTCCATTCATGACACGCATTTTGCCGTTAAAATAGACGGAACATCGAGTGCCCTTTCCCGCACCGTGACCATCAGCAATACCGATGCGGCAGATTCGGTTTTGATCCCGGGCGCAAACAAATCCATCTATGTAGCTGCATGGCCGGAAGGAAGCGACGAATCGGCGGCTTCTGTCATTTTGGCTAAGACAGCTTATACTGAAGGCGGCATGACAGCGACAGCATCCCTTGCAGCTACGGCAAATACATATGGAAACTGGAATGCAAAACTTGTTTTCGAAGCAGCCAACGGCACAACGACGACATTGGCAAAGACAACTTACAGCGTCGAGCCAACCTGGACTTCTTTCGAAGTGACAAAAACTACTGCCCTTGAGAAAAAACAGAAATTCGGCATTACCCTTACGGGCCTTAAAAATGTATATGGCGTAAGAAAGGTAAAATACCGCGTTTACAACAGCCAGGGAAAGAAAGTGGCTGCTGTTACCGCCACATCGAAAAAATCCGGAAAAGTTTATTATGCCGAAGTTTCACTGAAAAAACTGAAATACAAATTTGACAATTATACGATCAAAGCGACGATCACGGATGTAAAAGGAAAAGCTGTTCTTCTCAATGCACCGGCTGTTGCTGACATTATGGTGCAGAACGGTACCCTTTCCGTCACCAAAAAGAGCAATGCTAAATGTACGTATTCCTTGAAAAATGTATACGTTCCGGGAAATATCAAAAAACTGCAATTTGTCCTTTATAAAATGAATGGTTCCAAAGCCAAAAAGCAGGGTGTTTACGAAATGAAGCCAAAAGCAGGCAAGAAAAATATTTCCATTAAGGTTGCAAACGAAGATAAAGGAAAATTCAAATTGGTCGTTTACGCATACACTGCCTGGGGTAAAAAAGTATATCTGAACGAAGAGACCTATCGTCTTCGCAAAAAAGACCTTGGTAAAAACGGCTGGTTCTACGAAAAGTATAACGGCAAAAAATACAAGTTCTACTATGTAAATAACGTAAAACAAACGGACTTGACAAAAATCCTGAAATTGGAAAAGAGCAGCTCAAGCAATACAAACAAATTTTATATTGAGATTAACCGCGCAGCCAGCGCCGTAACGATCTATTATTACAATGACAAAACCGGCAAATATGACATTCCGGTTAAGACATGTTCGGTTTCCGTCGGAGCAGATACTTGGACAAATGCCGGAACAAGCGGACTGCATGAGCATTCTTCCTACACCCCATTGGGAACTTACACCATCTGTACCAACGGACAGTCCGTAAAATACACATTGAAACCGATGCACGAGCCTGACGGAAGTACGGTTTACGCTCGCTGGGCTACCCATTTTGTAGGAAATGTATATTTCCATTCAATCGCAGTCGGCACACAGTCACACTATGCACTCCCTGCAAGTACTTACAACCGCCTGGGTTCCCCGGCTTCCGCAGGATGTATCCGAATGACCGTTGCCGATGCTAAGTGGATTTACGATTACACATCCACAGGAAATACCGTCAAAGTAAACAAGGGTAATTCCAAAAAACCGGGTCCTCTCGGAAAAGCACCGACGATCACATCCAATGTAAACTATGACCCTACCGACCCTGCCGTACCGGATTCCCGCAAAAAAGCAGATTATAAAGCAAAGAGAATCAGCGGCTACATGACGAAAAAAGGTGTCAAAGTAGGTTACTAATCCGAAATTAAAAGAAGCAAGGTAAACTCCTCCGAGTTGCTTGCTTCTTTTTTTATGTCATATTATCGAAATTCTACCACTTCTTCCCAGTCCTTCCGCGGCCTTGCTGCCGGACTTTCCGCCGCATAGCCAAGTGATACCGCCCCGGCCAGCTGATCTTCCGTCTTCAGATATTCCACGATTTCCGTATAAGCAAAACAAGTATTTCCAATCCATAACGATCCCAATCCCAGTTCCGTGGCACGCAGCAGCATATTTTGAATCGACGCCCCGATTGACAGCGAATCGCAGATCTCAGACAACCGCTTGTCCGTCTTAATCTCCTCAAACGGCGATTTGGCATTGGTATTTAACACAACGATAAGAACCGGCGCCTGCCGCATGATACGCAATGTATGAAACGCACTCGGAAGTCCGCGACGCGACTCCGGCAATAAGGCTTCTTCGTGTTTTTCGCGGTTCAGTCCCTTTTCCATCTCATCTAATAATTTTTCCTTTTCTTCGCTCTGATACACAAGATATTTCCACGGCTGCCTGTTTTTTCCGGATGGCGCAAGGAGCGCCGCCCGCAGCACCTCTTCAATCTTCTCTCTTTCCACCTCTTGCTCGGTATATTTACGTATACTTCTTCTCTGTTCGATGCATTCTGTTATTGTCATAACTGCCTCTCTTTCTTCCTGTATTTTCTTCTTATAATAATCGTCTTAATTCACAATTTTTTCCAAGGTTATTCCAGAAATCCTTCAATGGTGTCTTTCGAATCCGTCCGATAATGCTTGCATTCATTGCGCCGTGGCCTACGATCAGCACATTTTTTTCTTCCTTCATCAAGGGCTCGATCACTTCTTCCAGAAATTCACCTGTCCTTGCAAACAACTCTTGCAGACTTTCGCCGTCTTTCACCGGTTCATAATGTTCCGGATCATCAAACAGCTCATTGATCGGGCAGTCCGGGATCTGAAAACTATTTTCAATTCCTTCATACACACCGAAACTCATCTCAATCAACCGCGGATCCGCTATAATCGGCGTGTGCGTTCCCTTCAAAAAAATCTCCGCTGTCTCTTTTGCACGTACAAGCGGCGAGCAGTAACAGACATCAAATACAGGTCCATCGTACTCTTCTCTGGCTTTCTCCGCCATCTGTCTGCCTTCCTCATTGAGCGGAATATCCGCATGTCCCTGCAATTTGTGCTTTGCATTCCAATCCGTCTTCCCATGACGCATAATGTATAGCATATTCGTTCTCCTTTGTTTAATATTTTGCACCTTCACACCCTCCGTACCATCCCTGACTCCCGGTCCAATACAATTCCTTCTTATTTGTCAACATAAGGGTCGCATTGGTCGCTGCGTAAACGTGTTTTACATTTTTCATAAGCAGTACCGGTTTTCTGTTCCACCCCTTTTTATATTTATCCGTAAATACCGCAAATCCTTCATTCTTATCGGTATAATTATAACCCATCCCATAGGCAGAACCATCTTTTTTAAGATATACTACAATTGGATATCTGTCATATATTTGATATGTGGACACTGCCACCTCACTCACATTGTCCGCTATTTTTTTCGGCGTGGCGCTATATTTACGCTTAGACTTTTTCATATCACGTCCCCATATCCACAGCGTATTATCTTCTTTCACGACGGCGATCTGCTCTCTGCTGGCGGCGATCTGAGTCACTCCACCATCTATTATTTTTACAAATGAACGGTAATTTTTCTTCTTGGAATTCGAAATTAATTTATGTTCATTTGCGCCAATTCCCCACACACTTCCGTCGTTCATCAAAACAAAAATACTGCTTCTTCCTCCCCCAGTTGCATAGCATACCACCTGTTTGATCTGGTCCGCACTTCCTTCAAAATACGTCTTAACCGTGTCGTATTTATAGCAATATTCATCCGTATGTCCGGTCAATGATGCGATAATCCGTCCTGTAATATAGAGTCTGTTATCGTTATTCTTGCAATAAGCAAACATATCATTGCCTGACCAGGTATTTGCAACATCGGTTTCCATCACTTTATCGATGTAGGGATGTGCCCACCGTCCAGCCTTTTCACACTGCTTTTTGGAGGTATGTTTTGCCCAGTAATCACACGTCGTAAAACCGGTAAACAAAACCCGGTTTTGAGCATCTACCGTTATGTCTCCATTGTCCGTCGGATAACTGACTTTCGCGTTTACCGCCACGGTCCCCATCTTATATTTCTTTCCTTTTTTCTCCGTTAACTGAACCTCTTTAAACTTATTATTTTGCCGTATATAAACTTCAAAAAAATCCGAATCGGAATTGAGCCTTACTTCATCTACATTTTTCGCAATAAGTCCATACCTTCTGCGCGCAACCGAGAGGTGCTCTCCATCGGCAAACCATGTCTCAACCGGATTTTTGGTTTTTGTTTTTGCAAAACTAACGCCGGTAAAACATTGGCTCAATACACTAATAACCAACAGAAAATACATCATTCTTTTTCTCATAACTTTCCTCCTTGGCAACTGTAACAAAATATTGCATCACTCGGATGTCCATTTTACCACCTCAAAAATAGTATAACATCCCCTGCTATTCCTTGCAACTATAATGAATGCTATTTTACAATTCCTGCCAGAAAAAAACTTATCTCTTTATTCTCCGTAATTTTGTTATATTCGCATTCGTAAATTGTTTATAAAAAGAAATGGCTCGATCATACTCACTCTCCGGTTGACTTTTTTCGTCTCCTTTCACCTCAATATCAAGCCAAAGTGAACTATCCTCCACGTTATATGTCACTTCCATTTCACCTCAAGAACCAGCCGCCACCTACATGGTGGCTGAACGCACTTCATTTAATTACGTATTAATGCTATAATATTTTCATTTGCTGTTTTTCTTAACATTCTTCGTTTAATAGCCCATCGAAGAAAATTTAAACAAACAATCTCAACAAACAAATTTGTTAAAAGAATAAGTACAAATGCACCAACATTGAATGTCTTAATTATTCTTATGCTTACAAACAGATAACTTATAGAGGATACTATCAAAATCAATATCCCTGGTTTGATTAATTTCCCAGCAATCCATTGATACATTTGAGAAGCAATCGCTCCCCTTTTCATTCCATTTATATATAAAATCATCATATTCTTTTCTTGATTTGAAAAAAATGTATTTGTAAATGCATAAATAATGAAAAGAGCAATAACTACAATTACCACGCCAACCCCAATCTGCAAAATGGTCATTGCTTTTGAATTTTTAACAAACAGTTTCATTCCACTAAGTTGATAGGAAATTTGAATATCATAGTTTTCGAAGGAACTCTTCAACACCTCCACTATATCAAAGACATTCTCTGTCCGATCTACCCCTACGAGATATTGTGGCGTCGATGCTAATAAATCCGCATACTCATCGCCGATTTCCTTTCGCTGACATTTCTCAATTTTTTCGTAAGTTGCCTTTGTAACAAATTGGGCTGAATTTAACATATTGGGCGGTTGCTCATCATATTCTTTCAATTTTAAACCCAGCCCCCGATATATTGCATCTAATTGTCCATGTTCTAAAGCCTCCTTGCTGATGGTATCTCGGGGACAATAAATAATATCATCCTGTAATTCTCCCTCGATTCCCACATAACTCCCATAATTACGGGGTATTTCATAAATAAAGATGCCATCCTTTTCATATGGTTCCTCCTTTTCGTTAAACAAATTAATAATAATTGGTGTTGTTTTCACAGCAAAAAGTACGTGTTCTGTCTGTTTAAAGACATTCTCATCCAAATTCATATCTTCTGTTGTTTTGCTCTGTCCAAAGACCTGCAAAAGTTTTAACTGATTTTTTTCAAGCAATCCCATTTTCATGTTTGCTTGATTAATTGCTATCATTTCAATACATATATTCAGGAGTATAAAAGATATTAGTATTATCATTCCTAGAATAAATACTTTTTTGTTCTTTTTATTTAACAATTTTGCCACTATATTATCCATTAATTTCCTCCAATTCCACCGTCTTATCTGCAATTTCCCGCAAAGGGGTATAATGCGAAACTACCACAACAGTTTTCCCCTGTTCTTTCAAGCCATTAATTCCTCGTTTTATAACTTCTATATTTTCATGATCCAAATTATTTGTCGGCTCGTCAATAAAAATGAAATCATAAGGCAAAATTAGAAGTTTTAAAAAAGCAGCACGTTGTCTTTCACCACCTGACAAAACAGACACATTAGAAGCATATACTTTTTCAAGTTCTAATAATTTTAAATATTTCTTTAATTGCATTTTATTCAACTGCTTTTGAGAAACTTTCGAAAAAATCTCCATATTTTCACAAACACTTAATCCTTCCAACAATGCCAGCTCCTGATGAAAAAATCCTATTTTGCTACGCAAATCTGCGGTCATCTCTTCATTATAAAAATCAACTTTAATTCCATTCATAAAATATTCGCCTTCATCGGGAACGCACAACATGTTCATAACATTAAGTAATGTAGATTTACCGCTTCCACTTTTACCTATAATTATAGTTATCGTTCCTTTATTTAATGTCAATTTTATATTTTTTAATATTCTTCGTTTACCTAACGTAAGAGAAATATTTTTTAATTCAAGTATTCTGTTATTATCGTAATCCAATATCTTTTCCTCCTGTTAATATATATTTAGCATTTACATAGTACACACTTGCTCGAAAGTCATATGCATTTTTCTGCTCGTATCCAAATATTCCTTTTTGAGACTCAATAAAAGTCATCAATTGTTTTATAGTATCTTCAGTTAACAGATTATACTTTTGCATAACAATGACATACAAATTGAGAATTTGTGCAAATTCTCCCTGTCCGTCAAGAGAAAATATATCCATCTGTTTCAACTTCTTCTTTATATTTTCAGATTTTTCACATACATCCGCGCAGGTTAAAATTTGAACAACATCTGTATCTGATAAACCATACTCCTTTTCAGTAATCTTTTTATCATGTAATAGATTACTGTAATAATCTTTCTTGTTATGACCTTGAGATATTAATGTACATGGTTTATTCAACAATTCACCAGCATATTTTAAATAATATAAGCTCCGAATATCTTTTTTATTCACCGACTGTTTTACTTGCTCATATATAATCACTAATTGTTGATACATTATCGTACTTACTTTTTTCTTTCTATAAGCCATACTTGTCAACATACAGGCAAAATTTAAAGGGCTTGTGATATCATATTCCATGCCCTTTTGTAAAAACAAGTTTTTCTTAGATATACTATGGAAAAAATCCTTATTCATTTTATTACCAGTATAATCACTTAGTAAATTCATAATCCAAATATAATCTTCAAATTCAATATCTGATTTAAGGTAAGCTCTTCTTTGATTCTTTTCTTCAGCATATTTGTTTAGCAATTTCTTCATATCATTTACACATTGAGTATTATGAGTTGTAATTAAGTATTGAATATATGCTTTAGTTTTATTTAAATGTTCATAATCAATAACTAATTCCTTTTCCTGTACCAAATTAGATAGTTGTTCTAAAATTGTTTCTGTATATCTTGATGGCACATGATTATAAAGAAAGTATTCAACAATTTCTTTATAAATATAGTCAAGTTCTGATTCAATTTTAATACTACCGCTTTCATACACTTTTAATAGTTTCTGCATATATGCTTCATCTTTTAGAACATCTCCCACATATGCGGCATGATAATAATCTTCAATAACCGATTTTTCATCTAAACTATAAACATCCATAAAATTTTTGCTTTCGTACAAACTTTTCTCAACTTTATATCGAAATTCATTATCTGTTTCCTTATATTTTTTAAAATCAAAATTTTGTTTTTCAATATAACGATAATAAGAAATCGTTTTCAGAAGAGATTTCTGTTCGTTCTCACTACAAACATTAATTTCCACCGATTCATCGTCTTCCATATAACTACTATTAAGCGTTAATTCAAACTCTTCTGGCATGACATCGTTTTTTATATTCATAAACTTTGGGGATTCACTAGACATTATCATAAAACTAACTAGTAATGTCATAATTACAAAAATAATCATAAATTTCTTCATATAGTATTTGCCTCGTATTTTCTTTCTAAAAATTTCAACAAATTAAGTAGGGGGGGGCGGTGACTAACCGCCCTCCTCTCACACCACTGTGCGTACCGTTCGGTACAGACTGGTTTCAATAGTTGACGTGCACAGACTGATAGACTGTGGCTAAATCATATAAGTCACTATTTATCAGTCTTTGTCAGGTTAACGACTACTGTATGTGTTGTATACCAATATCCACTACTTATTTCCCACGCCCCTTTACCTTCGGCTATATCCTTCCCACTACTAAGTAGATTTGGGACTTTAAGACGTTCGAAACATGTATCGCTGGGTACGCAGTACATACAAGTAGCCTGTGAAACTATATAAATTTCACAAGTTACTTGATATCATTTTAAATTTTTGTAGATACAGAATAAAATGAGTTACCGCTAGAAAAAGAAGCAGTTGAAATCATACCAACATATAAGCAAAGCCCTGTACTATACACACGACCACTCGCATTTACCACATTAGTTGTGCCTCTTGATGAATGACTACCTCCGTTATTTGAACCTGAACCGCTTAACCCAACGCCATTCCAGTTCACAGAACCACCAACGCTATAAAATTGCCAAGAATTTGTCAACCTTACTTTTTTACCATAATATGATTGAGATTTCCAATCTCCACCGCCATCCCAATCAGAAAAGTATGGCAAATCGGCTTTTGCCGTTAAATTGTGCCCATTTTTCTTAACTGTATATGTACTTCTCCAAGCGGCATTACAAGGTATTGCAGTACTAACAATCAAACCACAAGTAAATACAGCGATAGAAACTTTTTTTAAAAAACTTCTGAAATTAACTTTACGCATTTTGCCTCCTAAAATTTAAATATTTATATCAAGTCAAAATCTTTTCGCACTTTCCTTTCGTTTACTCTAGCACCCCTTCCTTCTTAATTTGCTTAAGATTTTTCCTTAACATATCTTCTTTTATTAAACAACTAATATTTTCTTCCTGTCTCCTTTCCTCTTTATTTTACCCTACTCTTCTTACCAACTCCACTCTTTTGTGACAAGCGTCGATTTTTTGTGACAAACGGTCATTTTTTTTGTTGTATTTTCATTGTCAAAACAAGAAAAACATAGGAAAATAGAATAGCCAGTGTATCTTTTAGCTGAACAACATTTTTCGTACCTTTGAGGTCATTTTTTATCTTTGCATTACCCATTTTCCCATTTTAATAGTAAATGCAATAATCAGATAAGCTACTACATAGCTTGCATAGTGTCATTTTGCTTCTTGCTATCAACGTTTTCCTGGTTTGGTTTCATACAGCAATGCAGGAAAAAAACCAAAGATTTTTAGAAATGCAGATTTTGCTGCAAAAAGAATCCGCTGCAGTAAATTATTTCGATGCGCTGCATAAACAAGACGAGAAACAAAAAATATTGATCCACGATATTCGAAAACACCTATCTTCAATTGCAGAATTAAATGAAAAAAATGAGCCACAAAAAGTGGCTTCCTACATCCATGAGATCATTAAATCTTCTGACTTACAGACCTCTGTCCGTATCTCCGATAATGATTTGCTTAACACTATTATTTTTAAGGTTAAGCAACAATGTACAGAGTTTCATATTTCATTGATTACAGATGTTCGGACCGGATGTGTTGATTTTCTATCTGAATATGATTTGACAGCATTGTTCAGCAATCTGTTAGATAACGCTGTTGATGCTGCCAAAAACATACCAAATTCATTTATTGAATTAAATATTTCCGCTCACAGCCATAACAGTATCGTTATTTCCATGGTCAACTCATGTAAAAAAGATCCTTTTACCCGAAGCCACCGTTTAACATCAACCAAAAAGGATAAACAAAATCATGGCTACGGCATGAAAAGCATCGAACGTGTTATTAAAAAATATAATGGTAACTCTCGCTTTTATTTTAACCAAGAGAGTTGCACATTCCATGCTGTTATTATTTTGAGTTTTAATTCTATATAATTACATAAGTATCTTTTTAAATCTATTTTTCTGTTTCACACCTGCCTTAATCACCACTTTCCTATTCACACCGGCAAATGCTTTTGCTCCCACATTTTTCTTTGTCAAACTCTTTGTCTTAAGAGTGATTTTTTTCAAGTTCTTGCACCCGCTAAATGCCTCGCGTCCTATGGATTTCACATATTTTCCAATCGTAAGTTTCCGAAGTGATTTGTCATTTTTAAAGGCTCTTGCACCTATGGAAACGACCTTGTATTTTACGCCCTGTATTTTTACATAATTTGGAACAACAACAGCACTTGTCTTGGAGTAATGTTTTACCAATTTCACTCTTTTTCCCGATAAAATTTTATAGATACTACCCTTCTCAACATGCCCGTTATCTGCCATGGCAGAACCGGCAGAGGAAGGATTTTGTGTCGTGTCATTGACTGGCTCATTTATCGGTGTCGGCGTATTGTCCGTTACCTTCGTTGTATCTTGATTCGGCGTATTGGTTGGTGGTATATTGGTCGGTGACGGAGACGTCGTTGACACGATATCCGGCGTCTTAACCGGTGTTGTATCCGGCGTACTCGTCGACGTTGGCGGCACTGTTGGAACCGGCGTCGTTACCGAAGTATCTAATTTGGGAATCGCTTCTGTTTTTGTCGTTCCACATTCTGTACAGATGAATGTCCGAACGCCATCCGTCTCTGTCGTCGGAGCGACACTGATTGTTCCATTGTCCCATATATGCCCGGTAGGGTCTGTATAATTTGATATTTCCCTATAATCGCATAACATACATTGCAAGATCTCATACCCCTGCTCTGTGCAAGTCGCATGCACATACGAGCAGGCAAAATTATCCTGGTATCCTAGATCTTCCACATAACCGTTGGAATATTGATTGTAACTCATATGCGGATGTTCTGCTTTTTTTCCATCCGAAACGGTACGGCTTACGGACTGCAGATAGTTATTATAGGCATAGCCCTGAACGCCTTTGTACTCGACATACATCCAGTTGCCAACTGCTTTTTCCGGATACGTACGGCACACTGCCCCTTCCGGAATTTCACCGAGACTGACTGCCCCATTATTTGTAGACTTGGCGGAATCATTAATGGAAAGGGAACCATCTGTATTAATCGCCGCTGCATAAGTTTCTCCCGGTGTCGATGAACTGCTATTAGAATCAAAATGAATCACATACGTTTTGATATCACTATAATCTTCCTTGGCATAGTTAATTCCTTTGCAGGCACGTGACGCAGTTGCCCGTCGATTAAAACTGTTGCCATTATGCGAATACGCATATACATTACCATTGGCGTCAATCTGGCTTACTAAAGTAGCATGAAGGTAAATATCATGTTTGGCACAATATGTAATAATGGCATCTCCTACCGAAATCTTGCCTACATTGGAACCTGTATTTTTTATGTAACGATCTCCACCGGATGTTGTCTGCGTTGACAGCTCAATCTCCGAAGCGGTTCCGATTTTGGAAAGGGTATTATAAAGATTCCGCACCACTTTCAAATTGGATGGCGTGATGGAAAGTCCACCGGCTCTCAGACATTCTGCCACAAATTCCGCGCAAATCCAGTTATTCGGACAATTTGCTGTATACTCCGTATGATTCGCTGCACAATGACTTCTCGCAAACTCTACTGCCGCAGAACCGGAATACGAATATGCTTTCGTCTCCTGCACCGGCACAATAACCAGCGATACGACCAATAATAAGCGAATAATAGTCGTAAAAATAGATTGCTTTTTCATATGAAATCTCCTCGTATTTTCTATATTTTTCTTTGGTTTCCTATGCTTTTCATCTTATCTTATAACACTCATGCTGTCAACTGTTCTTTTTTGCACCCTTAACTAAATCCACAACAATTTTACTCTAACAACGTTTCTTTAATTTTACTTCTCCTACAATCTCTCGATTGTTAAATATCACCATTTTCTCTGCCCGTTTCCACGGATCTTTTCCATTTTTGTCCTTCGTCCAAAATTTATCCGTGACCGCAAGGTGCACTTTGGCTCCTGTCCAAAAAAATCCAAACTTTTTCCGGATTCGAACAAGCATCGTCTGGCTTACCGGTTTTCCCTCTTTGTCCACAAAACAAACCGGAAAAATCATATTGTTTACTAAACGTAATCGTGGAAGACCTATTCCTCCCTTCCGAAGTGTATACCACTTCACCGTTGCTTTTCCTAATAGTGGTTCCGAGGCACATTTGCGCTCACCCTTTTTGAAGACAGGGTAGTAGTTGTGGGTTAGTAAAACTATTATAATAAAAGCCCCGCACACAAAATATCCTTCATGCATATGTAAATGAGAACCATTGTACGTCTTTATTTCTATTAATAAAAGTATAATAGTTCCTATTAAAATAAATACACCAACATCAAGAGAAACATAATATATAATTCTGTTGCTGCAAGTCTTCTCGCAGCATTCATCACTTAAAATATTTCCGCACCATGGACATTTTGTTTCTTCTATCTTTTTTAACCACATCATAACATTACTCCTTAAACCAACGGATCATCACCATAATCAGCCCCCATTTCACAATATAATGGTTCATGCATTCCACGCATGACAAACGATGCTAAACTTTGTGTAGCTTCTGATAACCGCATTTTTTCCTCTGTAATCGAGTTCTTTCGACCATGTTTCATACCATATTTTTCCTTTTTTATTATATCTCATTCTTTGTACTAAGTCCAATTAGATTTTGTTATATATTTTATAACTTTGAAGTTATATTTCTTTTTTTCGGCATCTCACCTCTGCATTCTTCTCTTTCCCCTATTTCCGGGGTGCCTCCCTTGACTTCGGGGCGGCGACTCACCTCGGGGCGACTTGCTTCCCCCGCCTTCCGGGGTACCAGAACCAGCCTCGCATGCGCATCTCACCACGCAAACATCTCCTCCCCCCGCCTTCCGGGGTGCTCCCCTCCGCCATACGGATCTTGAGCATCTTTCCCTGCAGAACTGAACTATTTCTGCGGAGCAGAGAATGCCTGGAATTTCCCGAGAAGAAGGTGATGCGGAGTGCAGAACTGTCTGAAGAAAAGGGATAAAGCAGAAAAAGCCCCGATTGCGTACCGCAATCGGAACTTTTTCCTTTATATCTTTTCAAGTTTTCTGCACGAAACATCTTTTTCCTTCTTCGAAAGAAAGTCCTGCATTCTCCTCCGTAGAAATTCGTTCTGCAAGGGGAAGATGCCAAAGATACTACGCGATAACCTTCTTCGGACATTTCTCTGCACATTTTCCGCAGCCCTGGCATTTGAGTGGATCGATCGTCGCAAGGTTGTTTTCTAATGTAACAGCACCAAATTCACACTGTCTTACGCAGAGACCGCAGCCGATACATCCGGCTTTGCAGACACTCATAACATCTTTACCTTTATCTTTGGAATTACAGTTAACCTGATATTTGGTGTCATATGGCTGGAGTGAGATTACGCCATTTGGACAAGTTTCTACACATTTGCCACAAGCGACACATTTTTCCGGGTCAACCGATGCGATGCCATCTTTGATCGACAAGGCACCAAACTGGCAGGCAGCCACACAGGAACCAAGTCCGAGACATCCGTAAGAACAAGCTTTGTCTCCACGTCCGGGAACCATTACCGCCTGACGGCAGTCCTGCGCTCCTACATAATTGTATTTAACACTTGCCTGCTCGCAGGTTCCGGCACAACGCACTTTGGCAACCATTTTTACGGCTTCTCCGGCTTCTACACCGAGGATTGCGCCGATTTTCTCTGCGACAGCCGCTCCACCGACCGGACAGCCATTTACTTCTGCTTTTCCGGCTACGATAGCTTCCGCCAGTGCGTCACATCCGGCATAACCACAACCACCGCAGTTATTGCCCGGCAGACACTCTCTGACCTGTTCTACACGTTCATCCACTTCAACTGCAAAAAACTTACCTGCTACACCAAGCAAAAGACCGATAGCGATTCCAAGAACTCCAAGGAGCACCATCGAAATAAGTATCGTATTCATATGAATTCGCCCCTTTCTTTAGAATCCCACGCCGCCGAAGCCACAAAACGCAATCGCCATAAGACCGGCTGTGATCAGCACGATCGGTGTACCTTTGAAAGCTTCCGGAATGTTACTGTTTTCCAATTTTTCACGAATTCCTGCCATCAGAACAATTGCAAGCAAGAATCCAAGAGAAGCGCCGATACCATTTACAACGCTCTCAAGCACGCCGTATTCATTCTGCACACTCAGGAGTGCCACACCAAGTACAGCACAGTTCGTCGTGATCAATGGCAGATAAACCCCAAGTGATTTGTAAAGAGCCGGCATCATTTTCTTGAGAACCATCTCTACAAACTGCACAAGGGCAGCGATCACAAGGATAAATACAATCGTGTTCAAATATTCCAGCTGAGCCGGAACAAGCAAATAATTATATAAAATACTGGTACAAAGAGAGGCGATCGTGATAACGAATACAACCGCACCTCCCATACCTGCTGCTGTTTCCACTTTTTTACTTACACCAAGGAATGGACAGATACCCATAAACTGGCTCAGTACGAAGTTGTTTACAAGAGCAGCCGTAAAGAGAATTGTAAAGATTGTCATTTGTCATCCTCCCCCTTTCTCTCTTCCGGTGTGTTGCCACAGGTTTCAATATGACTTGCACATGCTGCACAATTTCCGGTACATCCTGCTTCTTCTGCTTCCGGTGTATTGGTTGCGCAAGGCATTTTCAATTTGTTCTGGATCGCAGTCAGTCCGGCAAGTACGAAAAACGCACCCGGTGCCATGACAAACATAGCGATATGGAACTGATCCGGAATCAGATGGAATCCAAAGATAGATCCGCTTCCGAGAATTTCACGGAAAATACCGATCAAGGTAAGACCGACCGTAAATCCAAGTCCCATACCGATACCATCCAGTGCCGATAGGATAACCGGATTCTTGGAAGCATACGCTTCGGCACGACCAAGAATAATACAGTTTACAACGATCAACGGGATATATACACCCAGCGCGCTGTCAAGTGCCGGCAGATATGCCTTTAAAAGCAGCTGCACAATCGTTACGAAAGACGCAACAACGACGATAAATCCCGGAATACGTACACGATCCGGTATAATATTTCGCAGTGCCGAAATCATCATATTGGACAATGTCAACACTACTGCTGTAGAAAGTCCCATGCCGATCGCATTGATGGCACTTGACGTAACAGCCAGCGTCGGACACATACCAAGCATCATGACAAATGTCGGATTTTCTTTGATAATACCGTTATGAAGACGTTCTGTATATTTATTCATCATTCAGCCCCCCTTAACTCTTTATCATAGTAAAGGATACCTTTAACTGCATTGGCAATCGCACGGGAAGTAACGGTCGCTCCGGACATTGCCTCAATCTGTCCCTTCTCATCTTTTGGCGTCGTTCCGGCTTTGTAGAACATCGGAATTTCGTCACTGGAAGGATATTGAAGACCTTTGTCCAATGCAAATTTATCTTTAAAACTATCGCTTTCACAGTTTGCACCAAGTCCGGCAGTCTCTGACTGGCTCGTAATCTCGATACCGGTCACCGTACCGTTGTACACACCAAGTACAAAGGAAATGCTTCCGCCGTAACCTTTTTTCGCATCTGCAATGTACACATATCCGGCATCCGAACCATTTACCTGAAGTTTCTTCACCGTTGTCACATTGACATATTTGGAATACGATTCGGATTGTTCCTCTTCTACTTCTTTTGAGGAATTCAAAATGTGTTTGGTAAGGAAATCATTTGCCTGTGCTACGGCATCGTCGCCGGCATCGGCAACGGTCGCACCGTCTACGGAAGCAATGACTTTCTCGCAGGCCTTACTGTCTGTATCTGCCTGTCTCTGGGCAATGGTTCCTTTGGTCATGGTATAAACGCCAGCCAGGATACCTCCCAGAACCAACGTGATGACGCAAAGAATAATCGCATCGATCACAAAAGAGCGTTCTTTTTTCTCACTACTCATTGACTTTGCCCTCCTTTCCAAATGCCTTTGGAATGGTAACTCGTTCAATCAATGGCACGAACAGGTTTCCAATGATGATCGCAAAGGAAACACCCTCTGCGGATTCTCCGAAGAAACGGAACAATCCGGTCAGAAGACCAAGAAGAATCGCATACAATACTTTTCCCTTGGATGTAATCGGGCTTGTTACATAATCCGTCGCCATGAAAAAGGCACCAAGCATCAAACCGCCGCCGCACCATTCCATAAATACAGGAACGTATGCGCCTGTTGCGCAGCTGTAGATTAAAGTAAATACAGTAAATGTCGCTATGTAAATTACTGGAATTTTCCAGTCAATGATCTTTTTCGCGATCAGGTAAATTCCACCGATCAAAAGAGCAAGTGCGGATGTCTCACCGATCGTTCCCCAAGTTGTACCGAGGAACATATCTTTCAGCGTCGTTGCGAGGTCTGCCTGACAGGTAGCCTCTTTTACCTGCATCAATGGTGTCGCACTGGAAACCGCGTCCAGTGTTGCCTGATAACCGCCCCAGATCTTATTTCCTTTCGGAATCGCAAAACTGTTTGTCATAGCGCTGCTGAATGACAGCATCAAAAAGCATCTTGCGCCGAGCGCCGGGTTCATGAAGTTCTGACCCAGTCCACCAAACAACTGTTTTACAATGATAATTGCAAATACACCGCCGATCACGCACATCCAAAGCGGCAATGTTGCAGGCAGGTTGAGTGCCAGCAAAAGTCCTGTCAGAAGTGCACTAAAATCGTAGGTTGTAACTTTTTGTTTCATTAATCTCTGCCATACATACTCTGCCAGCACGGTGCTGACGCATGTCGTCAGAATGACAAGCAGCGCACGTACGCCAAAGTTTCCAATTCCTACCAATGTCGCAGGAATCAGTGCAATACATACATCTCTCATGATGGATTTGGTAGATGACTTGTCTCGTACATGAGGAGATGATGATACATTTAATAATTTCTCCATCTCAAATAACCTCCATTTATCTGCGCAAATTATTTTTTGCGGCTCTGATCCATCACGGCACGGCGTGCCTGCTTAAAGGATTGTGTCAAACGTCTCTTCGCCGGGCAAACATAGGTACAAGTACCACATTCGTAGCATTCCATACCATTTAATTTCTGGAACAGATCCAGATCCTGACGGTCTGCTGCCTCTGCCATCTTCTGTGGAACGAGATGGCTTGGACAAACGCTTGCACAGCGTCCACAACGGATACAATTTGTCGGTTCATTGGCTGCGACTTCGTCCTTCGTCATCGCAAGGATGGAAGAACTGGTCTTGGTGATCGGTACATTGAGATCAAACATCGCCATACCCATCATCGGGCCACCGGAAATAATCTTCTCTGCGCCCTCTTCCACAAGTCCGCCTGCTTCTTCCAGAAGTTCCGCATGACTCATACCAAAACGAACTTTATAATTCTGCGGCTGTGCCATCGCATCTCCGGTCAATGTCATAACACGGGTCATCGATGGTGTACATTTGCACACTGCATCATATACTGCCAATACTGTCTGCACATTGTCCACAACGCATCCCGCATCTGCCGGCAGCATTTTCGAATAGATCTTGCGGCCTGTCGTCACATAGATCACCTGACGCTCTGCTCCCTGCGGATATTTTGTTTTCAATGGTTTCACCGTAATTTTCGGCTCTTCCTGTGTCAGATACTGCAATTTGGCGATTGCTTCCGGCTTATTATCCTCGATCGCGATAATACCTTCTGCATTGTCAAACAACTGAAGCAACACTTTCAAGCCCATAACGAGGTCTTCCGGACGCTCAAGCATTAAGCGGTAATCCGAAGTCAGATACGGTTCACATTCTGCTCCATTGATAATTACATACTCAATTTCCTCTTCATTCTTTGGTGTTACTTTCACATTTGTCGGGAAACCGGCTCCGCCCATTCCGACAATACCGGCATCCTTGATGATCTGACGGATTTCCTCTTTGGACAGTGTCGTATAATCCCTGTCTTCTCCTAATCCTTCTACCGGAGTATCTTCTCCATCGTTTTCAATCACAACACAAGTTGCCTTGGCACCGGACCCCGTCAGACGCGGTTCGATCTTTTTCACAGTTCCCGAAACAGAACTAACGATGTTGGCAGAGATAAATCCACTCGCTTCGCCGATGATCTGTCCCATCTTGACTGTATCACCTACTGCTACCGTAGGAGTTGCCGGAGCACCGATATGCTGGGACATCGGAAAAACCATCTCGGTTTTCGGTTCCATCACACGAATCGGCTCATCCATGCTGAGTTCTTTTCCCTCGTACGGATGTGCTCCTCCTCTAAAGGTTGAATTTCCCAAGGTAATTCCCTCCTTTGGCGTGCTTTCTTATTTAGAAGCACTGCGTTTTATTGAGATTTTTTATCTAGTAACTTACATCATACCACTTTTTTTTACAAAAAACAAGATTTTGAGATGTGAAAAAAGGGCGAACATTTTATAAAAAATGACCGCCCTAAACCAAACATCCATTTGGTTCAAATGTCTGCAATTTGATTATTGCAATATTCTTCAACTAACTGTAGAAATTCATCCGCAACATCAATTTGCCGCTCTGTCTCTTCCCTGCTCGCGATATAAAAGTCATCATAATCACTTGCATGCCTTATTTCTTCAGCTTCGCTTATCTTTCTGCCAATTTCACGTGGAAAAATCTCCGTCTTAACATAACTCTTGTTAAAATTAGCTATTGCATCTTTATGTCGTTTAAAAGCATCCCCATTTACCGCGTGAACCGCATTTATTGCATGAAATATTGCATAATATGCTCTATTATTAGCCCCTTTATATTCGCCTGCCCGCAACAAAATTCTTGCCGAGCTCAAATCATCCTTTGCCGTTTGAACCCGATACAAGACCAAATCCTTCACCGTCCCTATATTCTCATGATTCTCCATACAACACTACTCCTTCCCGTCTTACATTAGCATAAAAGGGATAATTCACAACCCACTTATTAAAATGTTCTTCATTCTTTGCAATTGTTTTAATGTCCAGATCATTGTCCATATTAAAATCATAAGTCATATAGGAAAGCTGCTTGCTGTACTGCTTTAACGCAATATCCGGTATATCCAGCAGTATCATAATATCGACATCGGAATCTTCCCGCGCATCTCCTCTGGCATAAGACCCATATAAGATCACTCTTTTTAAATGTGTTCCATATATTTTCTGAACTTCAATAATATACTGATCCATTAAATGTTTCATTGCCTGCGTCATATCCCTTCCTCCTTCTAAAATATATATCCTTAAAGTTATGATATCAATTTTGCTTTTGGAATGCAACTCACAATTTTAAAAAGGGCGAACATTTTATAAAAAATGACCGCCCTAAACTCTTACACTGTCTCATGTAAATGATGATACTTTTCTTTTGTCGCCATTCCACCCCGGATATGCCGTTCTGACTTGTTGATGTCTAAAATCTTCCGGGCTTTTGCCGCCAGCCGCGGATTGATTTCTTCCATCCGCTCGGTCACATCCTTATGTACCGTACTCTTAGAAACCCCGAATTTCTTTGCTGTCTGCCGCACTGTCGCCCCATTTTCCACGATATAATTGGCAATCTCGACAGCCCGCTCTTCGATATATGTTTTCAAAAAACTACCCCCTGTATACTCGTTGTTTCATTGTATGCAGGGGGTGCAGGGTTTATGTATGAGAAATCTCAGTCTTTCTCACATCGTTCACAGATCATCTGATAAATCTCCGCATGATCTTTTTCTAAGGCAACTTCCAGTTCCGAATACAGTGTATCTTCGGCAAGTGCAAAATACCGCTCGTCTACTGCCGTGCTTTTCCAGGTGCAGAATATCCTCCACTTTACAGATTCCTTTCTCCAATAATTGTAACACAATTTTTCAGAGAATTTCAAAGGGCATTTTGCACAAAAATTCATCTAGCATATACAATGGAACATTTATCATCCATTCTTGTTGTCTATAATTCGACATAGACGAACGTATCGCCGTTTGAGGTCTATATTTTTCACAAAAAGCCTTAAGGCTTTTTGCACGCAGATTTTCTTCCGCTTTGACTTCAATAGGAATACATTGCATATCTTGCTGTATCAAAAAATCAATTTCACCAGTAGAATTTTTTGTAGAAAAATAATATAATTCTCGATCTGCTGCTTTCAACTGCTGTGCCACAAACTGTTCTGTCAACGCTCCTTTAAACTCTTCAAATATCCGACTGCCATCAAGCAAAACTTTTGCCGTTATATCCGCCCTTGCCCCTAGCAATCCAACATCCAGCATAAACATTTTAAAATTATTTAATTCCATATATGCAATCAACGGAATCCCCGGTTTACTAACCCTATAATTTTTTATAATCAATCCCGCATCTTCCAGCCATTGAATGGCCAATTCAAAATCTTTTGCCCGGGCACCCTCTCTAACAGAACCATAAATAAACTTACGATTTTCCTTTGCAAGTTGTGCTGGAATTGAATTCCATACCATTCGGATTCTAGGAATAACATCCTTTGGAGCATGCTTACTGAAATCTTGCTCATAATATTTCAACAAATCCCTTTGTATTTTCCGTACCTCATTAAAATCCTCTGTATCCAAATAAGTTTGAACCACTTCCGGCATCCCACCAATATAATAATACTTCTTCAATAATTCTGTATATTTTACCGAGTACGCATTTATCATTTGATAATCCTGTGACTGTAATAACTCTGCTAAATTTTCCTCTCCGTTTGCACGCAAAAATTCAGAAAAATTCAACGGATATAAATGCATAAAATCCACTTTCCCTACCGGAAAAGATGTTCCTTGATGAAGTGCAACACCAAGTAATGACCCAGCTGCAATAATTGCATATTGTGGAGCATTTTCATAGAAATATTTTAGCGAAGCTAATGCTTTCGGTGCCTCTTGTATTTCATCAAATATAATGAGTGTATTTGCCACCTCAAAATTTTTTCCATATTCAATTTTTATAGCTGATATAATGCGGGAAATATCAAAATCAATCTCAAATACATTTTTCATAACCTCATTATTGTCAAAATTTATATAAATAGTATCCTTAAAATACCGTTTACCAAACTCTTTCATAATCCAAGTTTTCCCAACCTGTCTGGCCCCCTGAATAATGAGAGGTTTTCTTTTTTTCTTATTTTTCCACCCTTCTAACTTACCAAACAAATTTCTTTCCATACAGAATACCACCTTTCCATCAAATGAACTATACCCTGTTTGTTCTTATTATATCTGCTTTTCGTCAAAATATCAACATTTTTCAGGTGGTAAATTTTGCTTTTACAACATTTTTAAGGTGGTAAATTCGATTTTCAAAGCACTTTTCAGGTGGTAAATTCGATTTTCAAAACACTTTTCAGGTGGTAACGTCTTATTTTTTATACCTTACTTCCCCTTTTTCTTTGACTTTCCTTTATCGTTACTATGCTCACGATTACAATAAAAATCGGTAACACAATTACCGTTTCAAGCAAGCAGACTCCTCTTTCAAGCCAAACAAATTTTTCCATCCATCCGGAAAGAACTTTATTCCATGTGTAAATAACAAATGGCTATAATGGCTCAGTTGTCAAGACAAAAATTTGATGTTTTTATAATGAACTGATAT
>OGPH01000396.1_pt1 | contig 47280 bp, 45 predicted proteins | sample 1552891 | NCBI WGS metagenome assembly OGPH01 (sample SAMEA2580272, study PRJEB22360) | human gut metagenome | biome: human gut; feature: human-associated habitat; material: faeces | place: Denmark | collected 2008/2010 | reverse complement strand
AATACTTCACTGGAAAAGTCAATGATTCAAATTAAATTCCGAAAAACAATGTTTTCGAAGGTGGCAGATTAGGTTATTCCTTCCAGCTTTCAAAGTAATACTTTTGCAGTAGTTTGTCAATATCACTTTGCCGATAGATGATTTTACCTTTTATCTGGATGAAGGGGATTAGCCCTGTATTTCTCCACTCTTGCAGGGTTCGCAAACTGACATTCAGTTTTTTAGAAACCTCATGATTGGAAAGAAAACGTTCTCCGTTCAGGTGAGGTTTATAGTGCTTGACAATTGATTCAATACCGTTCAGCATTGAATCGAGCGAAGAAATAAATTCTTTGATTTGCGGTGTATCTTTATTTATTAATTCCATGATTGAAAGATTGTTTTATTGAAATATTGATTTCAAGATTGCTGGATGGCTAATCAGTTGAATGACTAGCTGGTTGATTGATTAGTTACGCAGATAGTCACCTAACGATGAAAAGTTAAGCACATCTTTCACTGGATCATAATCTATGTAAATCTGTTTAGGAGCAGGAGCAATAAAATACAGGCTACCTTCTTTCTGTATTTCATATGTGGCGGGTGAAGCCTATTTGGTAGTTTCCGATACATAGATAATAGAGAGAAGATAATCTTTGCCGTTCCGATAAATAATAACCGTAGGATTCAGATTAACGCTTTCCCATGTGCCGACAATGGAAAACAGGTTAAAGGACGGATAATCTTCTTTAGTTCTTTTCATAAGGCATGATTTGTTTGGGTGATTGATTCTGTGTTTTGCTATCTGCAATAATTCTTTCAATATCGGAAGACTTATAATAAATCTTGCTCCCTATTTGAGAATAAGCCAGCCGTCCGCTACTTCGGTAATATTGCAGCATTCGTTTGCTAAAGCCTAACAACAGGCATACTTCCTGACTATCCAGCCAGTTTTCAACTTTTTGGGTATGAGTACTGCATAAACTTTCTATCCGTTTGGCAAACTCCGTGAACCTCTCGCAGACAAACGAGAATGTTCTTTTTTCGATGGTTACTACTTCCATACATTTAATTTTAATGGTTTATAAAACGTGTTGGTTCTATTTCACCAACAAATGAAAGAAGAATCAAGAGCCGTTTTCTAAACTGTCTGAAAGTGGTATGAAGTGGTTATAACTGGCTGGATAAATGAAGATAGAAATTATACACTGTGAACATACAAGATGTTAAAATCGCAGATTTTATACTTACTACTAAGTAAATTGCATATATTTGCGTCATGAATGATACAAGAAGTGAAATAATACGGTTAGGAAGTGAATTAATTCGCTCTATTGGCTACAATTCTTTTAGCTATGCAGACATATCTAAAGCATTGAATATAAAGAATGCAGCTATTCATTATTATTTCCCTTCAAAGTCGGATTTGGGAGTAGAGATAATAAGAGAAAATCTGAATGCTTTCAACGAATTAACTAAGGCATGGGAAAGTTTGGATTATAAATCGCAGTTTTCCAATTACATTCATATGCATGATAGTTTTATCAATAATCATTGGGTTTGTATAGTTGGCTCACTTTCACCATCTTATGATACTTTACCTGAAAACATGCAAAAAGAGTTGCAGGGATTAGTAAACACGATTCTGAAATGGCTTACAGCTTTATTAGATAATGGTTTAAAAAACAATGCTTTTTCATTTGTGGAAACACCAAGAACAAAGGCTTTTATGGTTCATTCTGTATTACTATCTTCTTTGCAAATGAATAAAGTATTAAGAAATGATGTGTATAAATCAATACAGGAAGGGTTATTAAATATCTAATATTTTTTTGCCTCAAAGACTTACTTACTAATAAGTATATAAATTTATAGAAATGAAAAGAATTGATTTTTTAAGAGAACAGATTATCGAATCGAGGAATTTTGTAAATCGTTTGATTTCCGAAATACCACAAGATTTATGGTACACAATTCCTCAAAACACAGATTCAAATTTTGCTTGGCAAGTTGGTCATTTAATGATTAGTCAAAACTTCCATGCTATCACATGTATCACAGGAAGAAATACTAAAATCGCAGAATTGATACCTATTGTTGATTATGTGAAAATCTTCAATGGTATGGGAACCCTACATAGGTCAGTAGAAAAAAACTTGATACCAGCATATGAGCTAAAGGATCAGTTTGATGCCATTCACAAAATATGCATAGATAATTTATCCCAATTAAACGATGATATATTATTTGAGCAATTAGAACCTATTCCGTTTAAGCATCCAGTAGCTAATAATAAATATGAAGCATTATCTTGGTGTTTCAAACATGAAATGTGGCATAGTGCAGAAATGGAAGACCTAAAGCGTATGCTCGGCTATCCTATCAAATGGCTTTAAAGATAGTTGTATCTTAAATACAGGAAATGATAATAAAAGAAACAAACAAGCTATTGTTTATTCTAATAAAGTGATTACATTTGCATACCGTACTACATGGTATGTTTAAATTATGAAGAAAGTAGATAGAAATCAATGGTTCGTAATAGGACTAAACATTTTAGAAAATGAGGGATTTTCTAAGATTACAATAGACAATTTATGTACCTTACTGGAAATTACAAAGGGAGCATTCTATCATCATTTTAAGAATATTGATGGGTATGTTGATGCTCTCATGAAGTATTGGTTGGAGGTAAATACATTTGAGTTTATTCGTGAAGTGGACAAATTGAACACTCCCAAAGAGCAACAGCAGAAATTAGCTGATATGGCAGCATACGCTTCTATCCGAAACGAAAGTGTAATACGGGCGTGGGGATATTCTAGTCCAATTGTGCAAAATTATGTAGTGCAAGCGGACAGTATCAGACTGGAATATGCAAGCAAGCTGAATGAAGCAGCCGGATTAGATGCTAAACAAGCAATGGATTTGGCAATAATACAATACTCTATGCTGATTGGCATGCAGCAAGTTTGTTCAGCTCTACCAGCGGAACAGTTCAAGGAGTTGCAGGACATGGTTATCAATAAATTTAAAGAGCGGTAAGATGAAAAACATACCAACAAATGGCTTGATTGAAAAGTATCTTCCTGCCGATTATGTGGATTACTATTCAAGAGAAATAGGTTGTAATCAGAAAATAACACCTGAAAAATTTCGCAATCTTGCTTTTAACCAACTTCCTAAATGGATAGATTGGTTAATGAATTTACGAAACGCTATTGTAAAACCATTGGGATTGGATACAAAGAGTAAATTTACAGATATGGTGTCTGATAAAAATGAGCATGAAGAGATTTTTGGAATGACTGACAGCCACTTGGATTTTCATGTTTCCATGTGGTGTGGTGAGTATAAAAATGGCAAACAGGAACTTAGGATTACAACTATTGTGAAATACAACAATTGGCTTGGACAAATATATTTTTTCTTTATTAGACCATTTCACAAAATTATCATTTATTTTCTATTGAAACGAATAAAGAATAAATATGAAAGACAATAAACAAGAAATATAACGCATGTTGAATTACTTATGCCAAAATGGAATCTTTCAGATCAGAATATATATAGTCTTCTCAACTCTTCTTGCACAAAAGAGAACTTTGACGAAGCCCAATTACTTATGGCATATAGAGAATTTGTAGAATCGGTGATTACCTTTTTGAATAATGAATCAGATTACAAAACTTTAATTAGAGAACTAAATCTTACCTATATAGAATTTGAAGCACTAAAAAATAGTTTAGAAGTCAGAAGAGGTTTCTGTTATGAAGCAAAAAGTATAACATGTAATAAGATACTTTCATTTATTAATAAAGAACTAGATCTACTTCATCATCAAATGGAATTTCCCAAATTCTTTATTAACATTGAAACTGGATGGAAATCTACCTTACACCTAAATAAAGATATTGCAAAGTACATCGACATAATGGAAATCGTATGTGGACTTTATTATCTAAAATGTATTACAACGGTTGACGGTAAGGAAATACATTTTAGTGATTTAGCAAATGCTTTTGAAAAGCTGTTTAACATAAAATTCAGTGATATTTATAAAAAAGAAGAAGAAGTAATCAAACGCAAGCCAGATAAACGGACAGCCTTTTTAGATAAACTGAGAACTGCAATCATTGAAAAATGTAAGGAAGAGGGATATTTTCCATAAGAGCAAAATACAGATATACAGGGTATTAAGCTTTATTTATCGGGGAATAGGTGATCTATTCCCCAAACTTATTTACATCCATTTTCAGAACTTTGCTTCATCAATCGATTGAAAATCATGAATGCTCAACTTAAAATGAAGCAAAATGTATATAGATAATGAAAACTTCGAGAAATGGATGGAGAAGCTATCCAAGAAACTCACTGAAATAGGGAAAGACTTAAAATCCCTAATCAATACCGATAAAGTATTAGATGATAATGAAAAGATACTCGATAATCAGGATTTAGCCTTTCTTCTGAAAGTATCTTTCCGAACTCTTCAACGTTATAGAGTAAGCGGGCTACTACCATTCTTTACCATCGGAAAGAAAACTTATTATCGTGCTAGTGATATCCGGTCTTTCGTTCGTGAACGTGCTGATTTCCAAGCCTACAAACAGTTTGAAAAAGCCAATCAATTAGAGAATCAGCCTTGAAAGCAAAAGGTAGTAAATTTAGGAATGAAGCATTACTGCTCCTTCCTTGTGCTACCACCCTAATTTAGCTGAAACAGCTACGCCTTTCGACTTTGCTCGTTTTGCTAAATTGAGCAAGAGGGAACTGGACAAGTCCTGTTCTTCCCTCTTGCTCTGCGAGGCAAAGCCTTTGGCTTTAGCGTGCTACAAGAACACGCTGTAATGACACCTGTAATAATCATTTCCTTTTCCATACTTATTATCAGGTATTTATCTACTCATATTTCTATAAAAAAGTAATTACCATGCCAAATAACAGTCGGAAAACGATATTCACTACCATTTCCATAGACAAGGAAACGGCAGCTTTGGTAGAGAAGATATGCAAACGCTATTCGCTGAAAAAGAGTGAAGTTGTAAAGTTGGCGTTTGGGTATATAGATAAGGCACATATCAACCCATCCGAAGCCCCTGAATCTGTAAAATCGGAACTGGCGAAAATAAATAAGAGACAGGATGATATTATCCGCTTCATTCGCCACTACGAGGAAGAACAACTGAATCCTATGATACGAGCAACAAATTCTATAGCTTTGCGCTTTGATGCTATCGGCAAAACTTTGGAAACTCTGATCCTCTCTCAACTGGAAGCCAGTCAGGAAAGACAAATATCCGTGCTTAAAAAGTTAAGCGAGCAGTTCTGTAATCATGCCGATGTGATAAACAACCAGTCGAAACAGATTAATGCACTTTACCAGATACATCAACGGGATTATAAAAAGTTGCTTCGCTTGATACAACTCTATTCGGAACTATCAGCTTGTGGTGTAATGGATAGTAAAAAGAAAGAGAATCTAAAAATAGAAATTACCAACCTAATAAATACTTAAAGCCATGCACATAGATTTTGCTCCACCATCTAATGGAACGTACAATAATGCTGGGAGTTGCCGACAACTAGCTAATTACATGGAACATGAAGATTTAGAACGTATGGAGAAAGGTATCTATACCGAAGGCTTTTTCAATCTGACAGAGGATAATATCTATAAATCAAAGGTCGTAAAAGAAATAGATACTAATATCGGGCAACTCCTGAAAACAGATGCTAAGTTTTATGCTATCCATGTCAGCCCATCGGAAAAAGGAACTTCGGGCAATGGGGAACACAGAACAGGAACAAACGGAAGCCATGAAATGCTATATCCGTGAGGTGTTTATTCCTGAATATGCCAAGAACTTTAATAAAGAACTATTCGCTTCCGACATAAAATTTTATGGTAAGATTCATTTTGACCGTAGTCGTTCAGAGAATGAACTAAATATGCATTGTCATTTAATTGTGAGCCGAAAAGACCAAACTAACAAAAAGAAGTTATCACCGCTCACTAACCATAAGAACACCAAGAACGGAGTAATAAAAGGTGGTTTCGACCGTGTAAACCTATTCCAACAAGCAGAACAAGGCTTTGATAAACTGTTCAATTATAATCGTCAAAAAACAAAATCATTTGCTTATTATAATACAATGAAGAATAATCCTATATCCAATCAGCTTAAATTTCAAAAACAAGAAATTTATGAAAAAAATGATCTAGCATTTAGCTTATTCACTTCTCCTATTCCTTCTAAACTAGATAACTCACAAAACCATAAAATCAGCAGCTAATAACTAAAAAGAAAAAACGTCAAAAAATATAAAATCATCCCTGTCAAGAATCGAAATATACATTTCTGCAAAAAATAATGCCATATTTTTGTTTTGATAAAATTTCTTTGTATTTTTGGTCAAAACTAATATATCATTATTATGGCAGTACCATCTATAAAAAAATTCATAATTAGAGGTTTGTTCGGAATCAAAGATGTGGAACTATCATTTGAAAAACAGGTACAAATATTTATAGGAGAAAATGGTTTAGGTAAAACAACTGTTTTGAATTCTTTGTATTATGTACTATCTAAAAATTTTATTCGACTAAACAAAATCAATTTTAGAGAGATAGAAGTACATTTTAGGCTCCAAAAGATAAAATTTACAAAGGAAGAACTTGAAAACTATATATCATCTTTATCTGAAAATAAAAGAAATGGTTTTCAAGATTATCTGAAGGATCGCCTGCGAAAAGAGCAAATTAGTGAGTTGAAGAAAATAATCAACAAAAAGTTACCAGAACAGGAGAAACGTTTTGAACTTGTAAACTATCTAAAAAGCACTGGTATAAACATAGATGCTCCATATGCTTATATATATGAAAATGTTTATAAGGTAGTAGTAGAATCTTCTAAACAGGTAAATTTTGAAGAACTTAAAGATATTATATCAGAAAATATTGATAGCAAGATTTTATATTTTCCAACTTATAGAAGAATAGAAGAGGAGCTGCAAAATTTAGGAAATTTTAAGAGAAAAGATTCAAGAATACGTAAAGTTTATAGAGATGATGACTACTATGATATTGTGATGGATGATGATAATGAAGACTCAGGTAATAATTTAATTCAGTTTGGAATGGCTGATGTGGAAAGAAGAATAAAAGATATTACAGAAGAAATATCACGATCTTCCATAATAGGTTTCTCTAAACTAACAGGCGATATGTTGATTCAATTATTAAGAGGTTATCCTGATTTAACCGAAATTGATAAGATAAATATTGCAGATATTAAAATAATATTAAATCGCGTTGGTAATAATTTGTCTCAAGTGGATAAGGATAAAATAATAGATTTAATTTCTAGTAATAAAATATTTGAGACCGAAAATAAACAGTTAATATATTTTTTAGAAAGACTATTAAATCTATATAAATCTCAATTACATTTTGATACAGCTATTAAAAATTTCAAAGATACATGTAATGGATATCTAATGGATAAACACTATGAATATAATGAGAGTACTGTTGACCTAAGAATTTTTAGAAATCAAGTAAAGGATGATAAAAAAGAAGAAGTTTTCCTTCATCAATTAAGTTCTGGAGAAAAACAAATTGTTTCTTTGTTTTCCAAGATTTATTTAGAACCAGATAAGGACTTTATTGTATTATTTGATGAGCCAGAATTATCATTGTCAATATATTGGCAGAAGAAACTGCTACCAGATATCTTAAATTCAAATAGATGTGATTTTCTTCTTGCTGTAACTCATTCTCCTTTTATTTTTGAGAATGACTTACAGGAATATACTATTGGATTAAAAGATTTTATTTCAGAAGCAAAATAGTTATGACTGACGTTGAAAAATTGATAAAAGAGAAGGAGGAGGCAATATCTGTCGTTTTTCATAGATTTATATTACTGAAAGATACATATTCCGATGCTTTTTTCTATTTTGTAGAAGGAAAAGATGCTCCATACTATACATATAGGGTGAGAACTATAGTGAATAGCAAAGACTGTATTCCAATCAAGTGTGGTAATAAGGAGAAAACTATAAAAATACACAAGATATTGTCTTCCAATCCATTATATGACAAATATAAAAAAGCATATTTTGTTGATAAAGATTTTGACGATAACTCTAAATTATCTTTAGATATTTATGTTACTCCATGTTATTCAATCGAAAATTTATATAGTACAGAGAAAGTCCTTTCTGAAATTTTGAAATGTGAATTTGATATTCTTCCTTCTGATCGAGAATATAGTTCTATATTACAATTATTCCATAAAGAACAGTCAAAATTTCATAATGCAACTATATTATTTAATGCGTGGTATGCTTGTATCAAAAGTAAAAATATGCCAATAGGAGTATGTTTAGATGAAAAATTTCCAAAAGAGTTTTTAACTTTAAAGATTAACAACATAACTTATTCATATGATATCGAGTCTATTAAAAGTAAATATACAGAGGCTCCAATAATATCAAATAATGAAATTGAAATTATGAAAGAAAGGCTAAAAAGTGATTTATGTTTCAATTTAAGAGGAAAATATGAAATACAATTCTTTTATGAGTTTATAAAATACCTAATTAATGATGCGAATGAGAAAGGAAAGCAAGTATATGTTAAAGAAAAAACGAAATTGAACTTAGACAAAGCTCAAATATTATCTCAATTAAGCCAATACGCAATAACTCCGGAGTGTTTAATGCATTATATCCAACAGCGTTTTATGAATTAGCAATATAACAATTGGTGATAGTATAAAAAAAGTAGTAGGAAGAGAGAGACTTTAATAAAAACATAGTATCAAAATATTGAAGTATCCCAGAATATTGTAAAGACTACCAACAGTGATAATGTATTATTCTTCATTATCAGATCAAGCATTATATTTGTGGGTTTTAATAATACAATCTTAAAGACAATAAAGTATGTAGTACAACGGTAGACGATTACTTTTTAATGACCAATTGTTTTTACAACAATTTAAAACATATGTGTATAGTAGTAGTAAAATAGCAAGATTTTTCATTTTAAAAGTCTTGCTATTTTGAAAATCAAAAAGAATATTATATCTTTACCCTTGGTATCATCCATAAGCAAGCTACTACAAAAGCACATGGAAAATCTGTGGGTTAAATCATGGGATATGCCTGAAGCTAAACAATATAAAGTTTTAAATATCAGCGTGGCAAAATCCTAAACGATATATAAACAATGAGATATTTGAAAATAGAATCGTTCTTATAGCAAGCAAAACGATAAGACATAATCGTGTGCTAAATCATGTGGATTTCCAAATGAAAGAAACTATATAACGGTGATAATCAACAGAGAGAAAATAATAGTTCTCTTGCTGGTGGCACCACTTTTCAAGAAAGAAAAACGATGTAAATCCCTGAATTTCAAAGAAGTTTGGGGATTTTTCTTTTCCAAGAAATAGGCAAAATTTGTGGGATCAACGTAAAAACGATTCAGCATGTCGTTCTTCATCAAGCGTAGCAAACTGTTAAAAAACGGGGAAGCATCCGTGCGTGTGCGTGTCACTTATGACCGCCTATACGTGGAACTTCAACTAAAACGGAGCATAAAAGTCCCACTTTGGTCGCAGGAAAAAGAGAAATCGACAGGCAAAGACCTAAATTCAGTAGAACTTAACTATTACATTGACGCCCTGCGTGTGAAATTCTATCAGATTTACAAAAACTTGGAACCGGAGGGAAAGATTATCTCCACACGTGCCATGGTGAACCGTTATCAGGGAAAGGACGAAACTTTCAAGACATTGTATATTCAAGGAGCATAACGACAACTGTCGAAAGCTAATCGGGATGGACTATGCCAACATCACCGTAAGACGTTACGATAATTGCCTTAAACATCTCATGAAACTGGTTAAACGTGACTACAAGGTAGATGATATGCTACTGCGTGAGGTAAACGGGGAACTGGTGTATATCCTTTTTGTCATGTTCCTTTCGGATAAAGTCTGCCAGTCCATTAAGAAACTCGGTCAGTTTGCCCGGCTTTCGCTTTATCACGTCCTCATGCTTTTGGTAACAGTCGCCTATCTTGATATTGAACAGCCATTCAAACCCTTTGGATAAGTCCACCCAATAGGCAGGCTTTCCGTTCTGATATATGATGCTTTTGGAGAGGAACAGACCGCTTACCATTTCCATAATGTTGATAAGGGTTGTTTTGTCAACGAGAAAAAGAGGGGAAAGGAATTGCTTATTAGCACGTTGTTGTAGTTGTTCCGGGTATTTGATACGCCATTCGATAAGGCGTATTTCGGTGTTTAGAAGTCCTATCGCTTCATCAATTAAATGCAAATAGGGCATTTTTTTCTTGCTCAAACCGCATACGGTACGATTTAAGACGATGTAAACCAAAGGAAAAATATCGGAGTAAAACGCTGTAATCCTGTTCGTTGATACCAAAATTGGCTACATGCATAGCCAATTCCTCAATAGCTTCTGCCAACTCGAAAACAGAAACTTTGCGCTGCGAGCATTCCGACAATAGCCGGAAAAATCTCTGTTCTAATAAATTTTTCATATCAGAATATTAAAGCCGCCAAATAAACGGCTTTAGATGAATGTTTAACAATAGATTTTATGAGATGCCTACAAAACTGGCATTTCAACCTTAGTAACCAGTTCTTCTTCTGAAGTTCCCGGCTTACTATAATAATATTCTATCGATGCTCCTGAAGATTTATAACCTTTAGCCGCAATCCATTCCTGCATCTCACGATACAAAGAAGCTAATTCAGTATAGTTCCCCTTATGTAAGCAAGATACTATTTTTCTGCCCGGAATGGTAATCGCTCTTATGTTCCCCTTTCCACACAGGACTTTAGCTGATTTGAATCCAATAATCATGTGAATACCTTCTGACATGGATTCAAAATTAAGATATTCCACAAAAGGAACATCTGCCATTACAGCATTTTGTTCTTTAAACAACGTTTCTATTTCCATAAAGCTTCTGCCAAATTATTTAATATCAGTGAATATTTTTTTCTTTAAGACAGGTATATATATGTCAGTTATCAATTCCGGTACATCTGTATCACATGGAGAATTTATATACACCTCAAAACTAAATGAGTTTTGGGGATAGTACTGACTATCAGGAAACCATTCTTCATAAATTATTCTATATAAATCACATAAGAAATCATAACTACCTATATGCCGGAATATAGCATATCGTCCATTAGGGATTTGTACAGTATTCAATTTGGCATCCGGTATATCATTCATAATTATACCTACATAGAAACGGCATTTATCTTCCGGTGTTATTGCCGGATTATCCAAACTTAAACTGACAAAGTTCGCGTGTTTTTTGTCTATCCTATTGAACCTTGCATAATACAACAGTTTATCCCATACCATCTTATATTGAAACTTATTTTCGTATGCTTTCCCCACTTCCAAACAAGAAACAAACATTTTATTAATCATTATTATTCTGGGAGTTAGCGATGTATGTACTTTTCGTTTTCGAGATGTAAATCTCTCTTTAAATAAGGATGTTGAAACTCCAAAATGCTTCTTGAATGCTTTTGCAATACTGTATTTGCTTTGATAACCTGCCAGTTCCGCTATCCGGGATAATGTATATTCGGTTGAAGTCAATAAGTGTGCAGCATATTCCAATCTAAGTCGTTGTATGTAATTTCCTATATTTTCACCGACAATAAATTTGAATACCCTTCTAAAATGATATTCTGACATTCCGCACTTTTGGCACAATGTAATTATATCAAAATCTTCAAACAGATGATTGCTAATATAATTAACTATACTTTGAATAGCTTGGTTATGAACATTCTTCGTATCTTGTTTTTGTTTCCACCGATTGAGTGCCGGCAGTCTTTTCTCCAATATCATTTTCAATTCTTCGGGAGAATAAACTGTATGGGCATACATATTGTATTTATTTACGTATTTAAGCCAAATATCAATCATCTCGTGCATCGACACGTCAACTGTATATTTCCCGTCTTTCAGACAGTAGTAACAGAACGTATCGCTTTTAGAACCATCCAAATTAGTTCCCAGCCATTCTTCCATATCAAAACGAAGTGGCATACCGCAACTTTGACAATATCTCTTGCTCATTTTAAATTCAAAAGTATGATAATAAAGAAAAATACTTCTTTAAGATAATGATTTTCTGTTTGGTAGCCTTTTGATTTCTAAAAGTCGTTCTATATCACTAAACAACCCGGTATTTCTCAACTCAAACATAATCCACTTACCGTCATGATAAACAGTTGCTTCATCATACAATCTTTGTACTTCTTTTGAGAACAGTTCTCGTGACATTTCAAATTTATCACGTTCTCCTTTACCTAATATAACCATAAAGCCAAAGGAATTTTCTTTAGCGTATAAAGCACAGAGAGTTTTTCCACCTCTTCGATACTTATATTCATATTTCCATTTTCTCCCACCACTGCTCCACAATCGTTCCATCTCATACTTATGCTCAATTAAAAGACAAAGAGCATTCCATATTTGATAAAGTCCTTTTCCCATCAAAGACTCTATGGCTTCCAGAGTCGGTATTTGAAAGTCTTTTTCCATGATGAATTGTAATAACTTGATTGATAAGGCAAAAATAGCTTGTTTTTTATTTGTTCCGTTATCCAATATAGCTAATTTTGTAAAAGGTAAATTATAAATATAACCCAATGATACGATTGAAGACAAATAAAATAAAACTTAATGGAGTTATACAGAACAAATAAATAACTTTGTATTCTAATTATTTGAAATTCATGCTGAATACAGAAAACATACAACCACTCATTGATAGCGGAGAGGGCTACAATGTAGAATTTAAAGTTCGTGTCCCTTCAAAAGTTCGTGAACTTACAGAGGAAATATGTGCTTTCGCCAATGCAGACGGAGGATATTTGCTTATTGGAGTAGATAATAACGGGCAAGTAATAGATATTAATTTAGAAAACGATAAGCGTTCTGCCATTCAAGGTTCTATCAGCGAAATATCTCCTGCACTCCACTGTGAATTGTATCCCGTAAATGTTGGAAATAAAACTGTTTGGGTGATTGATGTTCCGTCTGGCAAGGATAAACCTTATATATTTTCCGGTTCTATCTATGTGCGTGAGGGAGCGAACTCGCAGAAACTTCGCACAGCCGAAGAAATGCGCAGCTTCTTTCAGGAGTGTAACAAAATCTTCTTCGACCATATCCCCTGCCATTGGTTCAATATCTACACGGATGCAGACGAACAGATGATAAAGGATTTCCGAACGGAAGCCAAACTAAGTTCGTCCACACCCGACAAACAAATTTTTGAGAACTTGGAACTATTTACCGAGAACGGAACGGCAAAGAATGGAGCAGCGATGTTCTTCGGAAAACAACCTGAACGAAAGTTTCCACACGCTGTTACAAGATGTGTTCTTTTCAAGGGAACAAATAAAGTCTATATTATAGATGATAAAACTTTCGGAGGTTCATTGTACCAACAGTATTTACAAGCTATGTCTTGGCTGGAAAGCAAACTGCAAGTAGCTTATAAAATAGAGGGAGCAGGACCAAGAGAGGAAATTTGGGAAATCCCTCTGACCGTATTTAAAGAAGCTATTATAAACGCCCTGTCGCACCGTGATTACTACGAACAAGGTGCAAGCATTATGATAGAAATGTTTGACGACCGGGTAGAGATTTCCAATCCTGGAGGACTTTTGCCTATTGTAGCTAAAAATTTCGGGCATAAAAGCATGACACGTAACCCACTAATATTCGGGTTATTTACCCGTATACACTTGGTTGAAAGAGTTGCATCCGGTATTCCTCGTATGCAGGAAGCCATGAGAGAAGCGAATCTGCCCGAACCGGAATTTCATACGGAGGGGATGTTTACGGTAGTATTTAAAAGAGCTATCAGCATCAAACATGATACTGTAAATGATACTGTAAATGATACCATAAACTCAAAAGAAAAAGAAGTTCTAAAAATTATCAAACAATATCCGGGACTCAATTCGTCTAAGATAGCGGAGTTAATAAATAAAAGTGTTCCTACTGCTAAACGCTATTTAAATTCTTTAGTTAGATTAGATTTGATAGAGTTTAAAGGGGCACAGAAAACAGGTGGTTACTATTTAAAAATATAATATTATGTATAAAATTACATTGAAAAACATAAAAGCAATTACTAATTTAGAATTTCATTTTCCTGAAAAAAATGGTGTATATTTGTTAACAGGAACAAATGGTTGTGGTAAAACAACACTTCTTATTGCATTAAATAGATTAGGTGACAATCTAGCATTCAGCAGAAATCTTAGAACAAGTTCTGCCGGCTTTGATTCTTTCAAAGATGCTCAGATTATTTATAGTACACAAAATGAATCTGTTACTTATCATCGAACAGGAATTAGATGGGTTCCAACCCCCAAAAGTAAAAGCAATTTAATTAAGACTTTCCCTTGCCAAAATATATTATATTTGAGTACATCTGGTTTAAGATTTTATGCACAAGAACCAAAAGATTTAAAAGACTATCATCATAATACAGTTAGTGATGAAATAATAAATCCTTTAAATGATATATTACAGACTGAAAAATTTCGCAATCTTAAATATATAAAAGTAAAAAATATAAAAGGGAAACAACGCCGTTTACATAGAAACAATAAATTGTATGTTATAAAAGATTCTCAGAGTAATTATTACTCTGAACAAAATTTTAGCTTAGGGGAAAGACTTCTATTAAATACACTTGATTTTATTGAGGCAATTAAAGAAAAAAGCCTTCTTCTTATTGATGAAATAGAATTAGCTTTACATCCAATTGCGCAAGTTAAATTTTACAATTACTTAGAACATATAGCTAAAGATAAAAAACTAATAGTTATCATATCAACTCATTCTAGTTCGCTTATAAAGCATGCCAAACAAAGAATCTATCTTGAAAATAATAATGGACAGATTTCTGTTTTAAACAACTGTTATCCAGCTTATATACTCCGAGAAATTGCTACAGAAGAAGATTTTAAACCAGATTTTATCTTCTTTGTAGAAGATATTATGGCACAAAGGTATATGCATTATTTATTATCTAAATATTTAAAAGAAAAAAATAGCAATCTTATATGTAAAGTCATTCCTGTTGGAGGGTATAGACAAGTTGTCGAACTTATGGAAAAATATCCAACGTTATCTTACCCTATAAACAAAATGCAATCAATGCTTGACGCAGACGTCAAAGATACTTACAGAGAAATATTAAGAAAATCTGAAAAAACAGATGCTGATGTAGCATTTATCGACTTGTTTAGAAGAAATAAAAAAAATATCAGTTTCTTATCCATTACGCCAGAACTTGGTACTTGGGAATGGCTGACTTCCAATTCTAATATCTTGCAACAAAATATAGAAAGTAAATATGGGAGATTATCTTTTAATTTAACAACAAAAATACAAATAGTTGAAAGAGAAGAAGCTGGAAACAAAAATGGCAATTTGCGTAATTGGGCAAAAGGCTGTTTTAAAAACTTAGCATCCCAAATATGTCCATTAATTGTAGATTTTCAAGAAACAGATTTATTTAAATGTATTTTTGAAAGTTATATAGAGGATTTTACATCTGATTCAACCAATATGAATAAAATCAAGGCTTTTTTGGGTAAAATATTAAACCGAAAATAATTAATATCGATATTGCAATTGTGTATTTAATGCTTATCTTTGTCTTCAGAAATCGTACCCAAGATACAAACTGATGTCGAACGGTGCAAAGCTGTGAAAACCTTATTCAAGGGACTGACATCGTGATAAAGATATAACTTATTGAGAAATAGTGCTATACAAACCGATTTTCAAATCCTGGTGGCACCACTTTAAAATAAAAAACGTTGTGAATCATCTTTCGCAACGTTTTTTATTTATCTCCACAAACTATATTAGTAACCTTTTTATGGTTCAAACTAGTACTTCAACAAAGTAGAAAATCCCGTAATAACCGAACTGAACTAAAGACATAACCTGAATTATATTTTTCTAACTGCTCACAGTCTGTCGATGCAGCCCATGCCGCTGACAAACACTGTATCTTTACGGAATTGCATGCCTCGATATCAGAAACCGCATCTCCTACATATATCATTTCATTCGACTTAAAGCCATAATATAATGATATGTCCTTCATTGCTTCTGATTTTCTGTTCTTTTCAGAAGAGCCGGTTTCTATTCGGTCAAAACACCCATCCATACCAAATTGTTTCAATGTAATATCACAACTTCTTATACCTTTCCCCGTAATAAGAACTACTATTACATTTCTTTCATGTAATTGCCCGATCAATGTTTTCATCCCTTCAAATGGCTTGGGACATAAAATGGCATGCATTTCTTCATAAATTACATAGAAATCATTTAATGCCTTCTCCCGACTATCACCGGAAACCACTTGATTGATCATACCTTCTTCATTTAATCCGAAGGTCCGCGCTATCTCGTCATCTGATAATTCATGATCTACATAAGGAGTAGTCGCCTCTCTGAATGCTGCTAAACATAGCGGAATAGTATCTCCTATCGTACCATCCAGATCAAAAGCTACCAGCCGGATCATAATTTTCAGATTTATTGATTTGACGAATCACCCTACATGGGTTTCCAACAGCCAGACTGTTTGCAGGAACATTTGTGGTAACAACACTTCCGGCACCAATAACACTTCCCTTACCAATAGTAACCCCGGGCAATATAATAACTCCACCACCGATCCAGCAACCATCTTCAACAGTGACCGGAAGGGCAAATGTATGACGGACATATCGAACTCCCTCCGGTGCCTCAACAGGTGTTAACCGTTCATTCAAATCAATGGGATGCGTTGCCGTATAAATCTGGACATTAGGAGCAATCAGTACATTATTACCAACTGTAATCTTATTGCAATCGACAAACACACAGCCCATATTTACCGTAACATTATCACCAATATGAATATTACATCCATAATCGCAGAGAAAAGAATGTCCTACGGAAACCTCTGTTCCGATACTACCGAACATTTCTTTCAGAATCGCATATTTTTCTTCTTTTTGTTCATAAGACAGTGAATTGTATCTCATCAACAAACGGTGAGTTTTTCCTTTTAGTTCTAGAAAAACCGGAGCATGGCAATCATACCATTCACCGGCCAAGCATTTCTCCATCTCTGTTTTCATTCGTTCCCTCCCATGCGGATTTATAAGAAAGTAACAATTTCATCCTTGTCCTTTCGGGTAGTAAAATGATCAGGTTGCTCTTGGATAGATCCCAATGATACAATAGCTACCGGATATCTTTCGGACGACAGCCTGAAATTAGCTTTAAACAATTCCGGATCAAAGTTGCACACCCAACAACTTCCCAGCCCTATTTCGGCTGCGGCTAAACAGATATGCTCTGTAGCGATAGCAGCATCGATATCCGCATGATTTTTGTTATCGGATTTACGTACCCATGCTATCGATTTATCGGCACAAACAACAATGTATACCGGTGCCCGTGCGAACCATTCTCTATTATAACATTGCCGTAAATTCTGTTTTTGTTCTTCACTGACTACCACCATGAAATGCCAAGGCTGATAATTAACTGCAGAAGGAGCTAAACGGGCACATTCAATGATATAGTCGATTTTATCCTGTTCGACCCTGTCTGACTTATAATTTCTCACCGAGAAACGTTTTTTTGTAAGTTCTAAAAAGTTCATATCCTATCAATTTTTTATATTTAAAGCAAAGTTATACCATTTCCAGATCTATTATTATGTATTACTTTTCGTTATATCGGTAAAATTACGTTTTTTAGACTATATTTGTCTTATGAAAAGAGAAAACTTACATCAACCGTTTGAGATTAGTTTCAGTGAGTTTGACGAGTCAATGCTAAAAGAACACGACCATACTTTTTTTGAGTTGGTCTACATCTTATCGGGTACAGGTATCCAATGGATTAACAATAATAAATTTTCTTATCACGACGGACACCTATTTATGATAACTCCCGGAGACTCACATTCATTTGAAATACATTCCACTACTAAGTTTATCAATATTAAGTTCAATGATATCTACATTCATTCCGCTGTTTTCGGTACAGAAAACATAAAACGATTAGAATTTATCTTACAGCATGCCAACCACCAACCTGGCTGTATTTTACGAAATCGAACAGACAAACTACTCGTAAAACCTATGATTGAAGCCATCATCAGGGAATACGTCAATAGAAACTTATATAGCAAAGAAATCATAACGCAACTGATAAACACCATAATAATAGTCGTTGCACGCAATATCGCCATGTTTCTGCCTGAACAAGTAAATGAATGCTCCGAAGAGAAATCACTCGGTATACTGCAATATATCCAGACCTATATTTATCAATCCGAGAAAATCAAAACGAAAGCTATCAGTCAACATTTCGGCATTTCAGAGAATTATTTGGGACGTTACTTTAAAAAACACACAAACGAAACAATGCAACAGTACATACTGAATTATAAACTGAAACTGGTAGAAAACAGATTATTGCATAGTGAAATGAGAATCAGTGAGATTGTAGCAGAATTAGGTTTCACCGATGAAAGCCATTTAAATAAACTATTAAAAAAATACAGAGGTTGCAGCCCCACAAATTTCAGAAAGAATAATGCAGTATAGCCCCAATAATAAGTTATACAAGTTTCAGACGCCCTATTCGTCTGATATGCCCGATATCTTCTCCTTCTTTACATTTTCCTTTTGTTGCTCTCTATACTGTCGCGGAGGCATGCCATACCTTTTCGAGAACAGTTTATAGAATGTTCCGCGGTTGTTGAATCCGGTCTGGTCCATAATCTCTTCAATAGTAAGATTCTTGGCTATTAACAGCCGTTCTGCCATTGTTAGACGGTATTCCTTAATGATATCAGCAGGAGACTGTTCGGTTATCGGTTTTAGTTTCCGGTAGAACTGGCGGGTACTATACCCCATCTCACTACTTAGCAATTCCACTTGTAAATCGGGATTTGCAATATTCTTCTCTATAATCTCGAGCATTTTATCCAGGAACTCCTGATCTTCTTTATGTATACAATTGCCATGTTCCATAGTGAAGGAACTGAAAATAGAGCTATAATATTCTTTCAAGTCTGCCTCCCGTTTGATGAGACGATAAACGATTTTCTCCAGATACTTCACGTTAAAAGGTTTGGTAACATAGGCTTCTGCTCCTGACTCGATGCCCTTTACCTGATCTTCTTCGTGATGTAGGGCGGAAAGGAGGATCAGTGGAATGTGACTCCATAATTTGTGTTGCTTTATCTTCTGAGCAAACGACAGTCCATCGATACCGGGCATCATGACGTCTGAAATAATTAAGTCGGGTTGCTTCTGCTCCAGACTGCTCAATGCATCTTTTGCATTATCAAAAGAGCACACATTGTATTTGTCTGCAAAAAGTTCTGAAACGAACCATAACATGGAATTATCATCATCAATAACCATGATGGTCCGTTTACCCGTATCAAACTCTATGGCAGTCTTTTCTAAAACAATAGGTTCCTCCGTAGCCGTATGTAATAGTCCGGTTTCATAAGTAGTTTGTGTAGTTTCCCGTTCAGTTATGGGAAGATTGGGCAAGGTAACGGTGAATGTTGTCATTTCATAGAGAACACTATTTACGCTGATTTCCCCATTCAACTGCGTAATCATGCTCTTACAAATAGCTAATCCAAGTCCTGTACGAGAATTCTTACCGTTCATCTCAACAGAATCCAATATTTTATAACGATCGAATATTTTGGATAAATTTTCTTTGGCTATCCCTTTTCCAGAATTGGATATACAAAAAATTAACGACTGGTTTTCCACTTTCAACTCTATTGTGATAATTCCTTTGTCGGGCGTGTACTTAAAAGCGTTGGATATTAAATTGCTGACAATCTTATTAAAGCAACTGATATCCGTATTCCATTCAATGCCCGGAGAAATATGTAACTGATAATTCATTTCTTTATTTTCAGCCAGTTCTTCGAAAGATTCCGCTATGCTTCTAACCTTTTCCGACACGGATAACTGTTGAATAGAAAGTACTTTATTGCCGGTTTCCAATCTGCGAAATTCAAGTAACTCTAAAATCAGATTATTCAGTTTTTCAGTATTTTGTTGTATCATCTTTGCATACTTCTGAGTGTATGCGTCAATCTCCGGATTGGCAAGTATCTTCTCACAAGGACCATAAATCAAGGTCAGTGGCGTACAGAATTCATGAGTGATATTAGTGAAAAAACGCAATTTTGATTCGTAGATTTCTTCTTTCTTCTCTCGGTTCATCTTATCCAACATACGGTGTTGTTTGCGACGGTATATATAAATGAGCCTATATATCCCTGCAGTGCACAACAGTGCAAATAGAATGAAATATACCATATAGGCCAGCGGACTGAGATACCACGGCGGAGTGATATGGATAATGACGGATTGTGTTTGGCTTTCTTGCCCGTTTATATTGTTTTTGTATTTTACTAATAAAGAATATTCACCCGGAGCAAGATTAGAGAAAATAGCGCTGGTGGATGTTCCGTTTTCTATCCATTGGTTGCTCATTTCTTCAAGCTTATAATAAAAAGAATAGTTGTTGCCATTGATGTAATCAATAGCCATAAAATTTAGCTGAAAGAAGTTTTGACTGTAATCCAGTTGAAGGATTGTTTTACCCTCCTTTTCATAAAGAAACTTATGAATATTGTGTTCTTTGCCAAAGATAGACAGTCCTTTCAGGGTGATTTGCGGCATATACTCTTCGGTGATACAGTCATTTGTCTGAATGGAAATAAAACCATTTGTACCTCCAAAAAACAGTGTTTCCGAAACGACATCTTTATAGAAAGCACCATCACTGAACTCGGTGATTTCCAATCCATTTCCACTGTTATAGGTTTGCCCTGTACGAGTCTCGGGGTTGAAACGTATCAATCCCTGGTTGGTACTCAACCAAAGATCGCCTTGGTGGTCCTCTAAAACTCCGTGTACAGTGTTATTTACAAATAAGTCCGCTTTCGTATATAAGGAATCATCTTGTTCAAGATACAACAACCCCGAGCTAGTTCCTAACCAATAACCTTTTGCGTTTTTGTAAATAACAAAAATGTCGTTAGCTGTCTGACTGCTTACAATACTGTCAAAACGATGCGGAATCATTTCCCCTGTCTCTACATTCATGCGGTATGCACCGCAACCACGATTGCCAAACCAAAGTATGGAGTCGTTTTCCTGGTAAGAAGTAAAGAAATAGTTCGAAGCCATACGCCCGTTATCAATAACAGTACGGGAAGCAGATTTTACAGTAGGAGTAGCAGTAGAAGCATCAAAGATAACTTTTACAATGCCTTCACCTACCGTAGATACCCATAAGGTCGTATCATTCGGTTGTTTTATAGAATGCACATACTTCACTTTTTCTCCATTGGCAATGATAGGCAGTTCTTTTAATTGCCTGCTTAAGTACGAATAATAATTAATTCCATTTTCGGTTCCGATCCACAATTTATCTTTGTATCCGGGAGCAAAACAATAGATGGAATTATCTGCCAGCGCACTATTATATGGTGTAATCCGATCAGACGACATAGGCATACTGTTATCCGGAGTATACTTTTTAATGCGGAGTATCCCACTTCCTTTGGTTCCTATCCAAAGCGTTTGCTCCTGATCGTAGTAAAGAGCCCTAACCGGATTACTTATTTGATATACAGGAGTGTCTAAAAGAGTATTGGTAATAGAAAAGGTGTCATTATAATACATGTATACACCTTGTCCGTCTGTTCCTATCCATACAATATCTTGAAATTTATCTTTCATCAGACAGAAAATACCGGAATGTATTTCTGTTTTCTGTATCTGATATTTCATCTTTTGAGAGGACATATATTTTAGAACAATGAGACCACTGTTTTTGAAACCGATGTAGTAATCGTTTTTTTGCTTGATGATGGAAGATACTTCCCCATGCACTTCAATCTGACCTCTTAGGTCAGCTATATAGTATGCTTGCCGGTTATTAAAATCATATTCGTAAAGAGCGTAGGTTTCGTCAATAAAGTAAGCCATATCTTTCTCGGCAAAGGCATGGTATAATTTACACGAATGCGTAAAAAGATTCTTACGGGTTAATGTCAGCCCCTGTTTTGTATTCTCAATACGATAACTTTGAGTCTCTTCATTGGAGGTAAATATCCATAAAATATCGTTTGAATCTACAGTCATAGAGAGTACATGGCTAAATTCAAGATTGGGAATCTCCAATCTATTGAAAGATTGTGCTTCTCGCTGATAATAATAAAGATAGCCATCATCTTTCAGAATAAAAAGCATGTCATCCTTATTGTTAGCCATAAAGTATTGCCCTTTGAATTCAGTGAAACTCTGACTGGTCTGTTGCTTGGTATCTAAGCGATTCAATCCATAATTAGTCTGCACCCATAATATATCCTTCTCCGATTCGATGATTTGATTTATCAAGTTTCCGGAAAGTAAGGTTTTGGAAGAGTTTATTGGGGTATACAAATGTATGTCGGTTCCATCAAAGATATTCATGCCATCGCAAGAGCCGATCCAAATGATGCCCCGATCATCCTGATAAAGAGAGAGAATAGCACTATTTGAAAGACCATCTCTATTGGAAAATTGTTTCAAACTGTATGCATGAACCTTCAAAGGCAGGCAAAATAGTAAGCAAAGAAAATACAGTAGTGACAAGTATGTTCGATAAATGTATTTCATGTTAGATATAATGCATTAGTGGGTTCACAAAGATAATACATGCCGGACAAATAATTCTCAAGTGCATGATAAATGTTTTCTCCCGAAGAGATTGCCATTTCTATCAAAATAGTATCCGAATCCGGACTTGCTCCACAACTTCTCCCTGAAAAGCAATATGAAAGGAGAGAAATGATGCAACCAGTCCGGATTGGATAAAGATCGAGATAGGATTATCACTCAATGACAGAGGCAAATCCTCCGTTACGTGCCAGACGCACTATTATTTTATCTCCTTTTTTAAGAGTATATTCTTTTTTTCTGTAATCCATAGCTTGTCGGTTAGCATTAACCCCATCCTCAAAAGAAGTCATCCGATAAGATTGTCCTTCTTTCAGGAAGTCAAAATCCAATTCAAAGGTTCTCTCTTGCTGTCGGTTGTTAGTCATGCCACCGATATACCACTTATCTCCTTTACGTTTTGCCACAATCACATATTCCCCAGCCTTAGCTTTCAAAGCAATGGTTTCATCCCATGTCTGCGGGACTTGAGTAATATATCGGGTACATTCGTCATTGCGATAGTAAAGTGTAGGATTGTCCGCCATCATCTGCAACCCACTTTCGAAAATAACAAATAAAGCCATTTGGTAAGCTCGTGTACCTATACTGGCTGAATTAGGACGTTCGGAACAATAAATTTCCGGTTGCATACTAAGCATGGCACCCGGCGTATAGTCCATTGCACCAACCGCATTTCTCATAAAAGGCAGATATATGCTGTTGTCCGGTCGACATCCACACATTTGTTCCATTCCTCTTACGCCCTCATAAGACAATACATTCGGATACTTATATTCCAATCCGGCAGGCTTAAATGCCCCATGAAAATCGACAAACAGATGGTGCTTGGCAGCCTCTCGGGCTACTCTTTCATAATAATTCACCATCCACTGGTCACTTCTGTCCATGAAGTCGATTTTGACTCCCTTCACACCCCATTTCTCGAAAGTCTCAAACAGCCCGAAATTGTTTTCTACAGTGAGCCATGTCAACCAAAGCACAATGCCTACATTTTTTTCTTTGCCATAACGAATGAGTTCATGCACATCTACCGCAGGATTTGGTGTATAGGGATCACGGGTACTCATAGCCCAGCCCTCGTCCATAATAATATATGGTATACCATAATTAGCAGCAAAATCAATAAAATATTTGTAAGTATCGAGATTGCATCCTGCTACAAAATTAACATCCGGTCCGTAGGGAGTAGCACCGTTCCACCATTCCCAGCTTGCCAATCCGGGCTTAATCCAGGAAGTATCCTCCAATATGTTCTTTTCGGCCAATCTATAAGACATCGTATTCTCAATGAGTTGGCTATCTTCTGTACTAATGACAAAATAGCGCCAAGGGAAATTACGCTTTCCACTGGTTTGTGCTATATAGTCGGCTTCTTTCAGTATTTTGACACTCCGATCACCGTCTTCTCCAAATTCAAGAGGTACTTTGGGAAATACAGAAACCATACCATTGCTGCCATTACTTTTCAGAAAAACAGCCGGATAATCGGTTAGTGATGTTTCACTGATTAATATCTTACTTCCTTTTTGAGTATCAATCAGAATTGGCAATAAAGCCATTGAGGCAGATGATTTCCATTCTTTGCTATACAAATGGGTATATTCTTCTTCATAAGCCGTTTTAAAACTTCCGGACTGTTGCATGTGTAGCAAATAATTATCAGGGAAGTTCACTTGGAGGGTCTCATTCTTCACATTGATCATTCCTTTCTTATTGGTTATAAAACGGTAGGCAATTCCGTCATTGAAGGCACGAAACTCTACGGAATAACCTCCTTTGAAGTCTAGAAGAAGTTGGTTGTACCGATTACTTACAGACGAAAATTTCAATGGAATAACAGGCTTTAAAGACTCGTCTATATTCTTATGGCTTACTTTAGTCATTTTAGGATTCGTTCCCAATTCCTGGTCACCGATTTCCATTGCAAGGTGACACTGCTTTAACAATGTCTCATTCCGGCAAATGACATCGTAGTAGATTTTATCTGAAAGATTCACTGAAATCTGAATATTCCCATCCGGCGAAGCCAGCTTGTGTATGTTCTGTCCCTGAACATACAAAGAAATACTGAAAATTAATAGCAGCAGTAATTGTTTTTTCATACTAAATGATGTGTTTTAAAGTTTTATTGTTTGCAAAATTAGCACATAAATAGAACATTCTGTTCTGCATTTGTGACATATATGTATTCATTTATGTCATTATGGGTTCTATATACTTTAATGTCATGTATTGGGGTGCGTTTTTAAGTATAGATTTCTATCTTTGTACAAATGAATAAAACTAAAATAATGTGTATATCAAAGTAAAAACTAAAGGGTATGAAAAACAAATGTATGCTAGTTGTAATTTTACTGATCTTGTCAGGTACAGCATTTGCAAAAATAGTGCTGCCACCTATTTTCTCTGATAATATGGTGTTGCAGCAACAAACCAATGCCCCCATTTGGGGTGAAGCGCAGCCTATGAAAACTGTAAAAGTAACCACCTCATGGGATGGGAAGACGTATGCGGTTCAGGCTGATAAAGCAGGAAAATGGAAAGTAACTGTTCACACGCCTGTTGCCGGAGGACCATACGAGATTGCCTTGACAGATGGTAAGAAAGTAAATTTAAAAAATGTGATGATTGGCGAAGTATGGATATGTTCGGGACAATCGAATATGGAAATGCCATTAGGGGGATGGGGAAAGATTACAAATTACCAGAAAGAAATTGCAGAAGCCGGACACTCTAATATACGACTCCTGCAAATAGAACAAATCAACAGTACCCAACCGGAAACGAATATAAAAGTCCGCAATGACAGTTGGCAGGTTTGTTCACCGATAACCATCCCTGAGTTTTCTGCTACAGCTTATTTCTTTGGCAGAGAAATCTCAGAGAAACAAAATGTTCCGGTTGGCTTGATACATACTTCTTGGGGAGGCACAAACGTTGAATCCTGGATAAGTGGAGAAGTCTTGAAGGAGATGCCGGAATTTGTGAAAACAGTAGAGTCCATTCAGAAGATGCCGGGTGATAAGAAAATACTCAAAGCAGAATATTTAAAGGAGCTCACTGCCTGGAATAACCGTGTGGACGAAGGTTTTGCTGAAGGAAAACCGGTGAGAGCTGCTGCATCATTAGATGACAAAGATTGGGAAAGTATGAATTTCCCGGGTGAAGTGGGTCCACAATTGGCCGGCTTTGATGGAGTTATGTGGGTTAGAAAAGAAATCGAAATTCCCGCTAGTTGGGCAGGTAAAGATATACAACTATCCCTGGGGGCTATTGATGATAATGATATTACTTATTGGAATGGAATAGAAATAGGCCGTACAGATGGGCCGACTCTTCAACGCAAATACATCATTCCGGAAAAAATGGTAAAGGCTGGAAAAGCAATATTAGCCATTCGAGTCTTGGATACAGGTGGTAACTGTGGCATTTGGGGAGACCTTTATCTTCGCTCTACAAATGATGAACAGATTAGTCTGTCCGGTGATTGGAAATATCAGGTTGCTGCGGATACTCATAAGGTAGGGGCACTTCCGGTAGACAGATCCGTAGATCCCAATTTACCGACTTCCCTTTATAATGCAATGATTCATCCACTGATATCTTATGGTATTCGAGGAGCAATTTGGTATCAGGGTGAGAATAATTCTTCCAGAGCCTATCAGTATCGGGAACTTTTCCCATTGGTAATAGAGAATTGGCGCCGGGATTGGAAACAGGATTTTCCATTCTATTTTGTGCAACTGGCCAATTTTATGCATGAAGTTTCCCAACCGGCAGAATCAGAGTGGGCAGAGCTTCGTGAAGCACAAATGCGTGCATTGGCAGTAGGCAATACCGGTATGGCTGTAATAATAGACAGAGGTGACGCCAACGACATTCACCCTAAAGATAAACAAACCGTAGGACATCGACTGGCTTTGATTGCCCGTGCCAAAACATATGGGGAAAAACTGCCTTATTCCGGCCCGATCTATCGCTCCCATCAGATTGTAGGAAATAAGATAATTCTTTCTTTTGATCATACCGATGGTGGATTGAAAAGTAGCGATGGCAAGGAGTTGAAAGGCTTTGCTATAGCCGGGCGCAATCATGAATTCCATTGGGCCAAAGCTGAGATAGACGGAGACAAAATTATAGTCAGTGCACCTGAAGCGGTACCTTATCCGGTTGCTGTGCGATATGCTTGGGCCAATAATCCGGTCTGCAATTTGTATAATGGAGCAGGACTTCCGGCTTCACCTTTCCGAACAGATGACTGGAGAGGAATTACGCAAAAGGATTAATTGTTCTCATAAAATACCCTCATCCTTTGTCACTGTTAAACGAAAGGTATGAGGGTATTTTGTAAATGCTGATATATGGCCTCCAAGGGTATCCTGAATGTTACATAAATAAATTACCGGATTACTACTTTCTGCACCCTTGTCGTATGAGATAAACATTTATCGTCCACGTAAACTATAAAACCTTTTCCCCTACCATATTTTTTCCCTTTCTTATCAAAAATAATGGTAATGGTTTTGCCTTGGCAATATACATTATCCAAACAAAAATAGTCCCAACATCCATCAGGAACAAGAGGGTTTATGATAATACTTCCATCTTCCTGCGGACGAACTCCCATTAATCCTGAAATAATCAAATTACAAAAAGAAGAGTGGTTATAATCTTTCCCTCTTTCTACACCACCTTTAGAATCATCCCAAGTTCCGTTTTTCCATGATTTCAGGCGAGTCCTCGATATCCAGTCTCCCGTATAGGGATTGATATTTTCATCAATCCAACAAATCGTATCGTTATTGACTGATAAAATACGATGACTATTACTGTATATGTTCAAAAGACTTAAATAATCTTTTTTAGTGATGATGGGAGAATCATAACTATTGAAATAGTTAGCCATTGCTGCCAGTGTCATGGAAGTCAAATAGGGCCAGCTGGGACCATTCCATTGACATTCGTGTCCTTCGTATGAAATCTTGAAATCAGGGCAACGCTGTTCTACAGTAGTTGGGCCATAGGCTGCTTCAAATCCCTTGGAATCAAATAGTTGTTTCCATGCTATGGAATAGTTATCCGGCGGTATATTATAGAACCAGGGAATGTATCCAAGAAGTTCACGTGCATAAGAGAATTCCATCTTGCCATTTAGAGGTATAACCTTATAGAAATCAGCCTGTTTATCCCATAGCCTCCGGTTTATTATTCCTTTTAACTTATCAGCCTTCTTCTGATAGGTCCGGGCTTCCATGTCACGATCTACTATTGAAGCTATTTTTGCCAACGCAACAGCCTCACCGTACATATAGCTGTTAATGGTAGGGCGATAACCACGTCCACCTTCTGACAAATGTCCGGAAACAGACATCTCCATTCCATCCCTGTCGTCAACCTGCCAGAACATTCCAGTCGAATCCCGCTTTTCTTCTTCCCACTTTGCAAAGTTATCTTTTAGCTTGGGATACAAATCGGCCAGTAGCATTTTATCATTGTGAATTAAATAGTAATTGTAGATAGCGTCTGCAGCCCCAAAGCTGTATAGCCTCGGATTCCCGCTACCAGAAAACCAGAAAGAAGCATAATCAGATAAAATTTCAGCGTTTCTCAGCCACCGGCCCTCGTAGAAATGATGGTTAGCCGCACAACTGATGGTATTATACTTTCCGGCCCAAGGAACATCCGGCAAGAATTCAGTAATAACGAACCCGTCAGGAGTCTTCTTTATATGCTTTCTATAGGTCCACCATCGAAAATAATATGTTTTCTCCAACTCCTTATCCGGACACTCAAAAAATGGAATATTCTTTCTTAAAAAATCAGATGCACCACAGTTAGGGATATCTTGTTTATACAATTCATTATCTTCACGATTGAATTGATTGACGTAAGACTCGATTACTTCCGGAGCATCTTTAATGAGGAAGTTTTGCCCCTGCATGTGCAGGGGCAAAACTATACCTAAAGCTATAAATAACTTCTTTATTTGCATATAGCTTAGAAATTTAAGTCATGATTGTCATAAATAGCCAAACCAATCTGTTCCAAATGTTCATTCCGCCCATTGTACCAAAGCATCCAGCAGTCTTTCTCTTGAATGGCAAATGGCTTGTAAGTGGCACTGGCATCCCACCCACCTTCCGTAGGAGAAATGATCGGGTTTTCGGAATATCTTTCCCAATCATTGATTCCGTCTTTGGAACGTGCCATTCCTATCTGCGCAAAATTAATGTCATAGAAACCGATATAAAACATTAAATAATCATTTTCGCGTTCTATCACCTGACATGCGGTAACCTTATGCTGTTCCCAACTTTGTGCAGGATCGGCTTTAAATATCGGATTTTTGTCCCATTTAGTCCAATGTAACCCGTCTTTACTCGTTGCATAACCGATAGCATCGGGTTCATATTGTTCTCCTCCGGAATACCACATTTTAAAAATATTCTCGTGTTTATCCCAAATTACATGAGGACACATGACCGCAACTTTCTCCCAAGGCTGTTCCGCTGACAAGACCGGTTCTTTGCTTTGCCGTTCAAAGTTATAGCCGTCTTTACTTATAGCATATCCAATCCATGACTTACCGTCATTTTGTCCCGTATACCACATGTGATACAGTCCGTCTTTGTAAACAACAACCGGACGATTCATGTCAGCCTCCCAACTACTGCCTTCAACAGGTGGCAAAACTATTTGCGGCGCACTCCAATTTTTTCCATCTTTACTTGTGGACAATGCAATACTTTTTTGGGGGCGCCAAGAACTGTACATCTTATAAGAGTCACTATCTTTCAGTACACAAATATCGAATACCGTACCTAAATCGCCACCACCCAAGACAGGATTATTTTCATATTTTACCCATTTTCCTGTGGCCTCCTCTTTTTGTATTGTTTTCTTTGGGGAGGTAGTGCAACTACAAATTCCGATGATGACGGTAAGGCTAATCAATGTCTGAATTACATTTTTCTTCATGTTCATTTTCTGTTTTTTACCTTTGCTTTTCCCCCTCCCTACAGACAGGGAAAAACAAAGGTATGGATATTACATTAAATTTTTAACTTTAACTATTACTATTTTTCCCAGCCGGGATTCTGTTTCAAGTCAGGATTCAACACCAATTGTTCAGTAGGAATCGGCTGAAGATACGCTTTTGTTGGGTCGAAATGAAAATGTCCGTCCGGAATGTGGCGTTGATAAGGTTCAAAATAACCTTCACTGTCCACCCAGTAGTTGTCCTGATTACGTTCGGGACTCCAATGCCCCACCTTTTCCATGAAATCTGCCTTATTGATTGCGGCGGGAATGTGGAAGTCGTTTTGGAAATACTTCACTAACCAATCCAGGTTTTCAAACTGAGCAGCGTTTGCCCCCTGTATTCTATCGTGATTCCATAAGTGGTGGGCACGCCAACGCTTTAAGTCATCGTGGCGGTAACCTTCACATGCTAATTCTATACGGCGTTCACGTCGAATCTCCTGTAGCAGATTGGAAACCGGTACCCCCTCATAACCTCTTGCTGCCGTAAAGTCTCCCTTCGGATCGGTATAACCTACGGAAAGTGTGAGATGTGGCATACCTACCCTATCACGCAGTTTATTAATGGTAATGTCTAAATCATTCTGTGTGATGTTACCCAGTTCGGCTCTTGCCTCTGCATAAATCAGCAGTGCTTCAGCATAGCGAAAAATGATACTTCCTTTGATACTTCCCGAAATGGTCTCCTGTTCGTTGGCATCGGGATCAGCACCTTTGGCCAGTTCATATCCTGTGGAACACTTCTCTACACCGGAAAGGGTAATATTCGGCTTTATGAACACAACCGTTGTATCCTTCCCGTTGATAGTTCTCGGACGTCCGGGAGTAAACATTGTTTGTGCCAAGCGTGGGTCACGGTTGGCAACCACATTCAATAAATTAGTATCCCCTGCATAATTTTCGGCCAGGCTTATCGGCAATGCCTGTGTACCGTCTTCACTGATGCAGAGATAGGAATCAACCAATGCCCTGGTCAATCCTACACCGGCACCATTACGTCCGGGATTACGGTTATCATTGTGCCAAAATCCCAGTGAGCGATCAAATTTCTTCCATAGCATAATCTCCTTGCTGCTTGAATAGTCCCAACGGTTGAACAGTGTGTGATAGCCGTCTTCCACGCCCATGTTGTCCAAGTCAAACAACTGGCTGTCAATGACCAACTTCGCCATTCTGGCCGCTTCTTCCATATAAGCCTGTACATTTCCCTCTCCGGCGAAAGGCGTACCGGCATGATACTTCTCCCAAGTGGCTTCGAACAGGGCAATTCGTGCTTTGTATAGCATAGCTGCCTCTTTTGAGACACGTCCGGTCTCCTGCTGACTATATGTCGGTAATCTGTCTATGGCATCATCCATGTCATTCAGAATCTTATCAGCTAACTCGTGCCGCTTCAGGCGAGGGCCGTACAATTCTCCTGATTCAAGATCCAGTGTTTTATCAATCCAGGGAGCACCGCCAAACTTCCGCAGAAACTGTTCATAATAGAGCATAGCTCTGAAGAAGTAAGCTTCACCAATGTATTTGCGGGCTTTTTCCGGTTCGGGAGACTTGTCACAGTTATCCAACAAAAAGTTGACACTGCGTATTTTTCCCCATTCAGTAGTTCCCCAGCCTTCGCCACTGGAAGGAACCTGGTGCAAACCTTCAATCAAGTCTTTGTTATCTTGATAATTGTCACTAAGCAGGTTATCCGAACCTCGGTCAATATGATAAATATAGTTGTTAGGCGAGCCCCAAAATGAGGTATAAAACTGATTTACGTACAGTTTGCATTCATCTGCCGTATAGGTCAGATTCACATCCGCAATCTGATCCAGTGGGTCTCTTGCCAACCAGTCTTCACAAGAAGAGATTGCCATGCCGGTAAATAGGCAAAGTGTATAGATTAACTTTTTCATCTTTTTGTATTTTTAGAGTTTTAGAATGTAACGTTAACACCAAAGGAAATTGACTTGGAGATGGGATATGCACCGCCCCACGGAGCTTCGGGATCAAAGTTCTCGTTAATACCGGAGAAAGTCAGCAGGTTATCTCCACTGAAGTAAATGCGTACTTTTTCCAGCCCTACCTTATTAATAATAGCTCCCGGTAACGAATATCCCAACTGAATGTTCTTCAGGCGGCAATAAGCACCAGTATCCATGTAACGGGTCTGTTTCTGCAAATTCTTACTGGTGCTCCACAAATAGAGTCTTGGTAACCATGGATCCGGATTACTTCCATCCTCACGCCAGCAGTCCAGTGTGTTTTTCCATACATTGGAACCCCATTGCCCACCTCCGAGTCCAAAGGCAACAGGACCTTCCAGCCATAAGTCACGTTTCATGGTTCCTTGTAAGAACATCGAAAAGTCGATACCGTTCCAGTCTGCATTGAAGCCAAAACCAAAATTATAGCGGGGAGTATCATTACCAATGATAGAGAGGTCTCCATGGTCTTCCAGCGTCTGATTTCCATCGTTAATGTTAGGATCATCATCCAGATTCACATACTTGATGTCACCTACAACCCAGTCACCACCAAACTTGTTCTGTACGCCAGAATCGTTAATGGCTTTCGCTTCAGCAGGATCGGTCATTATATGATCGGTGGTATATCCCCATATGGTCCCCATCTTCTTACCTACGTAGTAGTCATATATCAGCCCCTTGGGATTTGAATATTTCAAAACAGTTCCTTGGTAATCTGAAAGATTGAACGATACACTGTAGTTGAATGATTTAGATGCCAGCGAGAACTGGTCTCTCCATCCGAGTGTCAGTTCCCAACCCTCATTACGTATATCGGCATTGTTCGTATCAGGAGAGTTTACACCCAGCACGGCAGGCAAAGTGACACCCTTTGTAATAAGTCCGATAATATCTCTTCTGTACCAGTCGAACGACATAGTAAGCCGATTGTTCAGTGCGGCGATGTCAACACCAAAGTCCAAAGTACGATTCTTCTCCCATGTATTATAGGCAATCATATTAGGAGCACCAAAGGCACTGATTCGTTTGTCACCCATAATATAATCGGTCGTAGCGTTATAAGGTACGGTAGAGATATATTGGTAATTTTTTCCCCGCATATTGCCCAATTCTCCCCAAGATCCTCTTAAACGTAATTCGGAAAGTATCGAAGTATAAGGTTCGAAGAAAGCTTCCTTAGCCACATTCCAACCGGCGGAAAAAGCTGGGAAAGTTCCCCACTGGTGTCCTTTGGCATAACGGGAAGAACCGTCTCTGCGCAGGTCGAACTCAAAGAGATAGCGACTCTTGTAGTCATAGTTGAAACGACCGAAGAAACCGAGAGTAGCATAATGATCCAGAGAATCCCAGGCCTCTATCTTTCCTGTACTGGTAGAAATGGACGGTTGGCCCGGTAATACCATCCCCATTTTATTGGCATAAAGACCGAAGTTCTTCTTATATTCCGACTGCATACCGGCCATTATCTTGAAATTGTGTCCCTTGAACTCTTTTTCATACGTAGTATATGCATTCATTGATGTGAAGTCATCATTGTTAGATTCCTGCCATACACGCGTATCTTCAGTTCCAAATCCACCTTCAAGGTAAGGCTCGTTGCTCACCGAGTAGGAATAAATGAGACCTTTGGAGTAACTACGTTTGTTCATCCATTTGTTGTAGGTAAAGTCGGCATTAATAGTCCAACCTTTCAGTGGCTTGATGACTACGTTAGCAGTGCCCCAGAAGTTATCGGTGTATGAGGTCTGAGGATTGGCATCGGCAATGAATACCATACGTCCGGCCGGAGAGAAATGTCCATTGGGATCACGCACAGGAATAGTAGGCCACACTACTTGTGTCCAACCAATCATATCGTTGACACTGCCACCCGGATTCATGCCGTAAGCGGGAGATACACTCTTTTCGTGTGAATAACGTACATTCAAGCCCACGGTCAGCCACTTCGTCACGTCAGTCGTAATTTTGGCCAACGCATTGTAACGTTGATAATGATCATCGTAATATCTCAGTTTGCCTTCGTCTTTCAGATATCCCAGAGATATGACGTATGTAGTCTTGTCGCTACCACCCCGAATTGAGATGTTGTGTTGTTGGTTCAGCTGGTTATTCTTAAACATAGCTTTTTGCCAGTCTTCGTTGGCATTTGAACGTCCGTCTCCCCAATCAGCCCAACGGTCCGGATTATCTCGTTGCGGCACGTTGTTGGGAATACTGGTCGGATCATAGTAATATTTTTCAATACGCTCCATCGTCTCCAGGTCAATAATACCACTACCGCCTCCATTGATGTCAGCTTCTCTAAAAAGTCTGGAAAACTCCAATGAACCGGCAGTTTTGGGTAGTACGGTCGGACTGTTGAACGAAAAATTATTGTTATAATTGATGACAGTCTTTTCATTCTTCTTACCTGACTTAGTGGTAACCAATATCACACCGTAGGCAGCTTGTGCTCCATAGATAGCACTTGCAGCAGCATCTTTCAATACAGTCAACGTCTCAATGTCATTGGGATTCAAATCATCGAAATAACCGGTTACACCGTCTATGATAACCAATGGACTGTAGGTTGCGTCCAGTCCGGCATAACCTCGGATATTGAACGATGCCTTCTTACCCGGACCACCGTCTCCATTGGAGATATTCAAGTTGGCTACCTTACCCTGAAGTGCTGCGGCAGCATTAGTTACAGGACGGTCCTCAAGTTCCTTCGCCCCCACTGTGGCGATAGCACCCGTAAGGTTGGCTTTCTTTTGTACACCGTAGCCCACTACCACTACTTCGTCTAACAATTCCGTATTGTTCTCTAATGTAATATTTAGAAAATTACCAGTTACTTTTACTTCCTGAGATAAATAACCGATAAAAGATACCACAATAGTAGAACCTTTTACAGCGTCGATGGCAAAACTACCGTCTATGCTAGTAATCACTCCGGTCGTGGTCCCTTTTACAACTACATTAGCACCAATTACAGGTTCGCCAATATTGTCTACAACCTTACCTTTTACTTGTATAGCCTGCTCTATGGCGGCCATCGCGTCCATACTTCCAAAAAGTAGCAATACCATTAGAGGTATTAGAATGTGTTTTTTTATTTTCATAATACTAACTTTGATTAAAAAGACATTTATTTTTCAACATCTGATAGTTCCTTGTTTATGTAAACAGGAAGAATGCGCTAGGAAGAGTTTTCTTTTGTCATACCAATTCTTTTTTAATAAGTGTTTATATTTATTTAGTTACTGCTAACCGAGCATACATCTCTACCATAGCAGCTTGCGTTAACAGCCACTTGCGGTCATCATGGGTTCTTCCACTGAAATCGATATCAAAAAGCCCCTTCTCATCACGCACATGTTCCCATGCATAATCCATGTTTTGATTGAAAGAGTTGATATATGTTTTATTATGGTCAGTTTGGTAGAGTTCAATGAACCCTCTCAGCATAACGGCAGTAAACCATACATCCCCCTTTTTAAGGAGTTTGAAAGGTTCCCCTTCTTCAGGTATAAAATTTATAAAAAAATAGTTATAACACGCTTTTGCTATATTTTGAGCATCCTTCAAAAAATGGCTACGACCGGTAAGTTGATATAATAAAGTGGCAGCCTGCATCATTTGCCCACTATTGTAGGCATATTTAGACTTATCAATTTTCCCATCCAAAGAGATATTGTCAAAGTATAAATAATCGGTCGAATCTTGCAGTCTTTTTTTAGTCCACTCATATAGTTCCTGCCCTTTTATCAGGTAAGAACTATCTCGGATAGCTTTGAACATTTTTAATGCGAACACTGATGCCGGTGCGTTAGAACATGTATTTTTAGATACTTTCTTTTGCTCACACCAATAGATACCTCCACCTAATTTGTCATCTGCTCCACTCTCTATAAATTTCCAGATAAGCTGGGCTTTCTTCAGGTATTTTTCTTCTTTTGTATTTAGATAAGCATCTGTGAAGTCAATACCCAACCAGATATTATCATCGTAGAAGCGGTCGGATTGGGAAGCCGTGTTTATGTACGAGGCATAACCGACAGGGCTTCTGCTGATATCTAAATATTTTTCAAGTCCCCGCAATACCTTGTTATCGAGTAATGTCTTATAGCTCTCATCCCCGGTTGCTGCACATAGTGCATTTACAGCAGAAAATGTCCCGGAATAAGGCCATAAGTAAGAATATTGATTGGGGATTGCTTTTTGTTCTTCAGAAGCCAGATACGTGGCTGTGTAATTTCCTACATTAGAAGGATAATTCTCTCTTAACAAACAGGTTCCTGATACAGAATAATTTGCATATAAAGAATCAAGTGTTTGTGTAGCCCGTATCAGAGTTAAGCCACTATCTATAGTAGTTTGTTCTTGTGTATCGCATCCGGTCACAGTCAATGCACAAATGAAGATGATGAAAAGTACTTTTTTTGAGTTCATTGTCGCTCTGTTAGATTATTATTGTGTATCATTACTTTCTTTTAAAGAGGATATTTTTAAGATATCCTCTTTTCCTTTGTTTATAAAACCTCTTTCACCTAATCAATTTCTCTAATAACTACTGAAATCTGCCTGCAAAAGTATAAGATACACTGAAAGGTGCTTTATAAATCCATGACATAAAAGTATAGCTGTATCTTATGACATAAATTTGGATAATTATGTCCCGAAATCGTATAAGAAAAAGTGAGAAAAGAGAAAAAAAGATGATTTATGAAGAAGGAAAGAGAAAATTATATATTATCCATCAACAACCAAAGTACAATTCCGGTCAAACTTTGACGATTGGTAGAGCATCACTTTATCTCTTCCCCCGGTAGTATAATTAAGATCCGAAAGCAATTCATGTTATTTTGATCGCATTTCTTCTTTGGTAACGGGGATTTATTACATCGATTCCTGTTTTTTGCCTCAAATATGATTAAGCAGATAATAAAAAATGAATAAATATCACCCATTGGAAATAAAATGCCATATTTGCACAATATTATATTCATTTTACCTAAAACAAATTATCAAATCCCATGCATACCACCATTTTAGAAACCGAACGTCTCCTTCTTCGTCCTTTCCGGGAAACGGATCTGCAAGAGCTCTTTGAATGTTGCCAAAACCCAAACTTAGGAAATAACGCCGGCTGGGAACCACATAAAAGTATCGAAGATTCCAAAGAGGTCTTACATACTGTATTTATGGGAAATGAAGGAGTTTTTGCCATAATTCTCAAAGAAGATAATTCACTGGTGGGTTCTATCGGTATTATTACTGACCCCAAACGGGAAAATACCCGGACACGTATGCTGGGATACTGGCTGAAAGAGTGCCATTGGGGAAAAGGTATGGCCTCGGAAGCGACACGAACCATATTGGATTATGGATTTAACGTACTGGGATTGCATTTGATTTCAGCGAACTGTTATCCGCATAACACCCGTTCCCGACTTTTATTGGAACGGAACGGATTTGTATACGAAGGTATACTCCATGAAGCAGAAATGACTTATGACGGACATGTATACGACCATTTATGCTTTTATCAGAAAAAAGGAAGAGTGCCCATGGACTAAAAAGATCTTACGATGATATCCGCAAATAGAGTACGGACTGAACAGCCAACAAAATCACAAAAAGATATTCCGCTGTCAGATATACTGCCAGAGAGGCGGTATAATGACTTAGCAGATACAAATAGAACAAATAAATAACAATCGTTATCAACTGGAACCAAAAGGCAATACGGGTTTTACCCGTACCCGTCACCGCATTAATATACACATATCCAGGCAAAGCAAACACATAATTCAGCAACATCACTGCAAAAGGGATACTTGAAATATTAATAAGTTGAGAACTGTCCGTATAGAATCCAGTAATCTGCCGACGAAAGACCATAGCTAATACTACCAGGGGAAGCCCAATTGCATAGCCCAACTTTAAAATTTTCCTACAAAGCGGAAACAGGTATTGCCTCTCTCCTGCTCCGATCAAATTACTGACTAATGCTCCCGTAGTGGCAGCAAACGAATTGACAATCACAAAGAAGATTGTAGAGACACTTCGAATAATATTAGAAACAGCAAGCTGAGCTTCTCCCAGTCGTTCAATAACCACGAAAAAAAGAAACCACGGAGCAACACTGATAAAGGCATGGAGTATACTCCATACGGAGAGGTGCCATAGCTCCACTAACAAACATTTGTCAAATATAAATTTTAGTCCAAAGTCTGTTCTATCGATTTTCAGCCAAGTATAAACCACAATAATCAGAAGAGAAGCAGCTTCGGACAAAGAAGAAGCTATCGCCGCACCCGCTATTCCTCTATCAAGAACAAAAACAAACCAATAATTACAGGGAATATTTATTAGAACGGCTGCCAGTGCCGCCCATGACAAAGCATTGGTTCGGACAATACCAATATAAAAAGAACGAAATGCCAGAAAGGGAAAAGAAAAAAGCAAACCGAAACATCTCCAATCCAGATAATCAATCACGGCACAATATATCTCAGAAGAGTGCACAAAATATCTCAAAAGAAACGGAGAAAAAAAATAAGAAGAGAGGCTAAGCAAGATAGCAAGTACACATAGAAAGACTAACCCCTGAAAGAAAGTTCCGCCTGTTCCGGTATAATGTCCTTTTCCATTGTACTGTCCAACCATCACTTGTACTCCCAAGCTAAAACCAAATCCTAACATATAAATAGCAAGATAATAAATACTGCCAAGAGCGGAAGCACCAAGTTCCACCTCACCAACATGCCCTAGAAAAACAGCATCGGTTATATTGATTAATTGTTCCATCAGAATGCTCAACATCACAGGATAGTTGATAAGCCAAATTTGTCGATAAGTATAATTCATTGCTCAACTTTATGAATACTGCACATTTATGACACAAGGAAGATATCCTACCCAACAGTATCAACATGTACATAACTGATAAATAAATAAATAGATATGAAACTCAGGGAGAGAAGCCGAGGCATCTATCCTATAGCTGAATAATTTTATTTAGAAAAAATTATTCGTCGAGCTTAGCTATATACAAAGTTTCATGTAGGAGATTAATGACTTAATGATGAATACGGAACAAAAGTATAAAAAAGAAGCGGATAAACAATTTTCTCCCTCAAACGTTTTATTTTCACATAGAATGAAAAAACAAATAAGAATATGGAACAGTCATTCAAAAAGGGAATTGTACTCCATCTAGCCTCATTAGTAGAATATTCTGAAGGTGGAATTATCAGTAAGCAGTTAATCAAAAGCCCTGCCGGAAACATTACTTTATTCTCATTCGACAAAGGCGAAGGACTTAGCGAACACAGTGCTCCATTCGATGCTTTAGTACAGGTATTGGAAGGATCTGCGAATATTGTTGTAAATGGACAAGTTTTTACGGTAAATGCAGGAGAAAGTATTGTATTTCCGGCTAATGCGCCGCATGCATTGACAGCTATTGAAAGATTTAAAATGTTACTGACAATGATTAAAGAGTAGAATCCTCTGATACAACATTCTGGATTGAGATAGAAGAATAATGTATTAGGTAAGTTTATTCTTGATTTTTTTAATATCTTTGTTGAAATCAAATCTTACCTCAATACGATGAATGTCAAAATAGAAAGTAGCTGGCAACAGCGCCTGCAAGAAGAGTTCGATAAACCCTATTTCGAAAAATTAGTGAACTTTGTCAAGAATGAATACGGGAAGGCACATATACTTCCACCCGGACATCAAATTTTTCATGTATTCAATTCATGTCCTTTTCAGAATGTAAAGGTAGTCATTTTAGGTCAAGATCCATATCCTAATCCGGGACAATATTATGGTATATGTTTTTCCGTACCGGACGGTGTCGCTATTCCCGGTTCACTTTCCAACATTTTTAAAGAGATACATCAGGATCTAGGCAAGCCGCTTCCCAATTCGGGTAATCTGGATAGGTGGGTCAAACAAGGAGTATTCCCCATGAATTCCGTACTTACCGTACGAGCTCACGAAACAGGTTCACACCGTAATATAGGATGGGAAACTTTCACCGACGCAGTCATCAAAAAATTAAGTGAAGAACGTGAAAACCTGGTATTCATGTTATGGGGATCATATGCCAAAGAAAAAGCATCACTAATCGATACCGATAAACATTTAATATTAACCGCCGTACACCCTTCTCCCCGATCCGCCGATTATGGATTTTTCGGTTGCAAACATTTCAGTAAAGCCAATACCTTTTTACGAAGCAGAGGCATAGAAGAAATTGACTGGTAGCATTTTTATTTGCATTCAGCAACATCGGACAAGTGCCCTCTTTCTTTTCACCCTATCTTTGCAACATTGAAATACCAATTGAATCATGGAAGGAAAAAAGACAACGCAAGAAGAATATCAGAAGTGTGTAAATGCAGTAGTAGATTATATTAATCTCCACTTGGGTGAAGAAATTGACCTGAAATCATTGGCCAGAATTTCCCATTTCTCCCCCTTCTACTTTCACCGCATTATGAAAGCGTTTTTGGGTGAACCCATCGGTACCTTTATTGTCCGGACACGAACTGAAGCAGCGGCACGCCTATTACGTTATTCATCAACTTCCATATCCGATATTGCCTATCGGATCGGATATGCTTCTCCATCGTCTTTTTCCAAAATATTCAAACAAATGTATGGCATCTCTCCAACAGAATATCGTAATAATAAAAACTATGTAATTATGAAACCAGCAATTATTAAACCGGATCTGGAATTGAAAAAGGAAATCAGAGAACTCCCCCAACGAAATGTAATTTATATCCGCCTCTTTGGTGATTATAAACTAAATGACTATGCAGGCACATGGATGCACCTAATTCAGTTTGTGAAAGAACAAAATCTTCCGATGGGAGACCCTTCTCCACTCTGTATCTACCATGATGACCCCAAAGTAACCCCAACCGATAAACTTCGTACTGACGTATGTATGTTGTTACCATCAAATGCAAGGCCGAAAGGAAATGTAGGATTCAAGCAATTGCCTGCCGGACGTTATGCAACCTTCCTATACAAGGGTTCATACGATCAGTTGCAAGCCGTGTATGACACAATTTACGGCAAATATCTACCTGAAATGGAGTGTACACTAAGCGATGAACCAAGTGCTGAAAGGTATCTTAATGATCCATCATGTACTCCTCCCGAAGAGTTATTAACCGAAATCTACATCCCAATCCGGTAAATCTTCAAAAGAATATAGGCAGGCAAGGCATTTTCTTCTCTTGCCGGCCTATTGGTACTACTGCAATAAATATATTCAATACAAATAATACATACTAATCTCTCCCCCAACTACCCTTTCTCTTATATAATAATGTAAGCATCGTATCCAATTAAACAATTATTATATAAATTCAAAATATTATCGTAATTCATAGTAATAATTATATTAATAACACTAGTTTTGTTATCACATAAACCAAACGACTAAAAAGACAAATAAATAACCCCAAAACTAAATCATGAAAAACAAGTCAATTGCATCTTTTATGATAAAAATCGTAATGATGCCTCTACTCTTTACAATCTCATGTGTAAATGAAATTTCAGAAGATCCTGTAGATATTCCCGGAGAGATACCCATCCGTCTTTCTACACAAATTTTATGTAACCACACACGTGCTATCAATAACGAATTTCAGGAAAAAGATGCCATCGGTCTGTATGTATTGACACAATTATCAACCATCAACCAGAAACGATACATTGACAATATGCGTTTCACATGTTCCCAAGCAACCGGTTTCGAACCAGAAGAAACAATCTATTATCCCAAGGGAGACGGTAAATGTGATTTTATAAGTTATTACCCTTTTCAAGAAACAGGTATTAACCAAGACCAAAGTATAATGCAAGTCCAAATACATACCGACCAAAGTTCTGTAAGCAAACACTCGCTCTCCGACTTTATGATCGCTACAAACAGTGATATTACCCCCAGTCAAAATATGGTATCTATGGAATATAAACATAAACTCTGCAAACTGAAAATCACTATAAAACCAGCTCCGGGAGAAGATATAGATGAACTTTTAAATGACAATCCATCTCTATCATTAAATGGATTCCATTCGGACGCATCATATGATTTTCTCACAGATCGATTCGAGCCATCGGGACAAACAATTAGTGTCACACCTCATGGAGAATGGAAAATAGAGAATAACGCTCTGACAGGCAAAGAAGTCATATTAATACCCGAAAAAATAGAATCTGACAATCACTATATAAATATAGATATAAACGGTAAAAGCTATAGTTGTCCATTTCCTGATAATTTTCAATTAGCCAGTGAAAAAAATTGTTCTATAGCCATTATCTATAAATCATCCGAAGGTATCCAAATCAACAATTTCGATCATAGCATTACAGACTGGACAGAAGGGGATTCCGGTGAAACGACAGCCCAGGAAACATCAGGCGTAATTCATCTCTCAGCTCTAAAATTCAGTAAAAGTAACGTTTATAAGGCAATTAATGAAGGAACTCAGGTAGCTGAAATATGTAAAGAGTATCTTTTAGCTGATAACATCGACGCACAAGCCATTGTCGTCTATCCCGTCCTAAACGGAGCAACAGATCTGAATAACGGAACAGTAATTTGTTTACTTGACGAACCAGCATCCATTCATGGAGGTAAAGTCTCTTGGAACAAAGTTAATAACGCATTAGACTACACGCCAGGCAATCAAAGCATCATCAGCGACTTCTATATAACCCAAGACAACTCAATATCAATTTCTAAGCCGGAAAACCCTCTACCGGTGCGATTACAAGAAGAGGTCTTGACAGATATACGAAATACGGAAACCCAAACTTACCCTATAGTCAAAATAGGAATCCAATATTGGATGGGACGTAGTCTAGAAGCGACACACTATACTGACGGTAAAGCAATTACTTTAAAAAAAGATTTTACAACAACAGCAGGCTATTACACCGGCAAATTTAAAGATGCACCTCAAGACTTTTACTTTTACAATTCAGAAGCTGTTATTTCAGGCAAGCTATCACCTCAAGGATGGAGTATTCCTACCGAAACCGAGTGGGAACTATTAAAGCAATATATAAACAACGATGCTTCTAAACTGAAATTCGGACCATGGTCGAGCGATGAAAATGGTGACAAGCTTCCCATACTAAACATTACGGGATTCAATGGAGTACCAGAAGGATATATTCTAAAAAGTAAGAACGGATATACCAACGGCTTATATACGGTGGTATACTGGTCTACCAATTCATCTGGAAATCAAACAAACAGAGCAATCTATTTGCTGCATACCACAAATGAAATAAAAGATGGTAATATAACAGACAGAGCTCTTTCTGTCAGATGTATCCGTAAATAACAAGCATTTTGCATAGCATACAGAATCTAAAGTTTAGGTCAGTAACGGTGATAGCGATCTACCTAAACTTTAGATTTTAGATTTTATATTTTATCGTAAAATTATTCTTATCATCCGAATAGGGAATCTTCTTATTTTTTCTGTCTTTATAATCAAGAAATCAATTATAAAACCAAAAACAGAAAACATATGCAGAAAGTACTCTTTATCACCACAATCCTACTTACATTATTCGCTCTTTCTATCCGTGCCGAACACAATCCTCGAAAAAGGCCCGATGTATCTGCCCAATTCCAAACCGTCTCCGGTCACAGCATCAGTTTAAATGGCATCGGACTAGCCTATAGTTATGAATATGCTTTTGCCCCCAAAGGGACTATTATTTTTAGCGCAGGATCTTCTTATGCTTTTGGAAGAATACTACAGCTCAAAATGGAATCACTCCGCGAATTTCATATCGACACCAAAGACTATCATTTAGTAACCGGAGATTTAGCCATAGAACCACGTTTTTATTATAACCTGAAGAAAAGACATCGCAATGGCAAACGTACTTGGGGCAATTCCGGCGGGTATTTATCTGTTAATTTCGGATATTCTTTTCCAATAACCATTACCAGTGGAGTGAAAGCAGCCCACATATATGTTATCACCCCCTATTGGGGATTCCGTCGCGTATGGAAGCATTTTCTATTCGATCTATCGGGTGGAGTCGGCTATATCGGATCCTCAAATGGAACTTCTGCCGTTTATCCGGGTTTAAGAATAGGTTTAGGATACAGATTCTGATCCTCCTATTTTAATTGTAGAATAAGCAACCAAAGTGTCTTATACAAAAAATGGCTACTCATCCCGAGCAACCAATCTTTTGTTAACCTTAAATCTAATACTTATGAAAAAAACACAATACAAATATACCGAATTTCAATCAATTAGCAAATATCAGATCAAAAATATTCCGTATTATAACACCGTTTAATATTCACGCCTATTTTGTTAATACTTCGCATTAAAAACGTTAACAATTAACACATTCGTTCACAATTCTCTTGTAACTCTATAGCCTTTGGGAAAACAATATTGTTCTCCAAATGAATATGATGGTGCAAATTATCTTCAAACGTCCTCAACATCTCAAGTAGCAACCTATAACTACTACAAGCATCACCAGGTACCAGATATCCATAAGTTAACCCGGAAATCCTGCGAAAACGTTCTCCTTCGGCATCATGTTCGCTCATCATTACCGAAATAGGGCTACTCACACTTCCACAATGGAAAGCCGGAATAGGACGATGTTGAGCCACCGCATCAAATAAATCATATATATAAGGAAACAAAACCATCTCCTCCTTAGTAAGATGATTGTTCAAATCTATCCAGGATTCCTGAAACAGTTCACGCACTTCATAAAGTTCCGGGTGCTTTCCGGCATGTGCTTCACAAACCCTATCAAGCAACTGGAGAATTTGCGGTCCCTGATAACGGATATTACGATGATGGAACTTCAAAATGTAATCTACTAATAAATCTATAGGCCAACTTTTAAAGTCAAGAGTTAAGGACTGTTCCGATTTTATTTGCTTCAATTCTTCAAGCAAACAATCTGCGTCTATCCCCATTTTCCCGCAAGCATCAGCCAGGGAAACATCTCCATTACAGCAAAAATCAATACCATACTTATTGAAGACCTTTGCATAATCAAAACAATCGGCTACAATTTGTCCAACCGCCATTAGTTTATAATCTTTCATAACTTTCATCTTTTATTATTCAGTGGGCAAAGGTCGGAAATGAGATACAAATAATTTGTAACCAATGTTACAGGATGGATTTTCTTTCGTTTTTTAAATAAATAGAGCGAGTACACCAAATGAGGATGTGTCAAAACCCGGATACGCCACAGATCAGCATCGTTAGTTATCAATAGATTAAGTTCACTTTGTGGAACCCTGTGTTACTCTGTAGTGAGTTATGACACACCTTCAGTACTACTCTCAATTAAAATAATACAAGAAGATAGCGATACCTTCAAGGGCTTTCTTTGGCTGATCTTTAATCTCAATCGCAAATTTAATCTCGGCTTTAGCCACACCACGCAGATTAGTCAAAGAATGGAGACTTGCTTTCAAACGTACACTTTGGCCTGACAATACAGCTTGTCCAAACTTCATCTTGTCCATACCATAATTGATCATCATTTTTAAATTATTGACCTCAATAATCTGATTCCATAAATGAGGAAGCAATGACAATGTCAAATATCCGTGAACAATAGTGCTATGATAAGGACTCTCCACTTTAGCACGTTCCGTATCCACATGAATCCATTGATGATCCAATGTTGCATCAGCAAAAAGATTGATACGTTCCTGAGAAACTTCCAGATAGTCAGAGACTCCAATCTGCTGACCTATCAACTTCTCAAAATCTTCATAAGAATTAATAATCACTTTATCCATATTTCTTTATTTAAAAATGTACATCTTTGCCACAAAGATATATTTTTTTTAGATAAGTTAAAATTAATCTGATCTTTTAGATTCTTCCGAAGAAAAACCAAACGGTTTTATACATGAATCTGCTTTCCCAAATATTCTATACCGATATTTCGAAACCAATAAATAAATCGCATCCCTCAGCTTAGCCGGAATAAGAATTAATGGATAAAGACACTGCCAGAATCCCCCCAAATCTTTTAAAATATAGAGTATAGCTGTAGATTTGGAATAACAACGATTATTCCGAAAATAATAAAGAGTTTTATTAGTACTTTCAACAGCATATCGTTTCAAGAGGGATTTCCCCGTTTCGGACTGTAATGAAACAAAACGAAACAAGCCTTTTCTATCCCTCTTTACAACAAATGTAACCGCACCATTGCAAAGGTTACATATACCATCGAAAAGTATAACATTCATTCTAATATTCTAAATGATGGAAGTCTCGAATGCACTGGTCAGCATATCATAATCAGCGTCGCTGTATTCTCCTTTTTCCCTTACTTTCTTCACCTGTTTTATAAATGTTTCCACTTGTGAAAGGAAAGCCTGATAAGACTTCATTTCGCCTTCATGACCATTCACAACAGGAAGTTTTTTCGCCGCATCCAGTTGTTGGGTTAGCTCGGCTACCTTCAGATCAATACGTGGACCGTCCATCCTATGTTTACGTGCATAAAGATTCAGAATACTCTGCATCGTGGAAGACATTTTTCGGACAGACATAATTTGTGCTTTTAACGGATTATCCACCAAAAGTACCAGCTCGGCCTGTTCGGTGAACGGACTCAGAATATCAAAAATATTCTGTTTATATTCGGACATCTGCGTGCTTAACTGATAATTCACATCCAACAATTTCTTCGCATTCGTTACATCTTTCTTTTTCAAATAAGAAAGATAAGTATCAAAGTTGGCATAAAATTCTGTCCTTGCCTGAAACAATCCGGTATAGTTCTGTTTCAGATTCTGGCGGGTCTCCTCGTTGAAACAGTTACCCGGATTCAACACTATTGCCGAGTCTTTTGAAACAACGGCCGGAGGAACAATGGCAGAAAGAGCCGGGGCTTTTCCTTTTTGTTCCATATAATCCAATACAGCATTTACATCTTTTTCCTTCACCATATCTTTCAACACCCCAAGCGAAGTATTATAATACTTGATTACTTCTGCCGCATTTTCAATATCTGCCGTACTGACAACAGGAGCTTTACTCTTATCCCCGCCTGAGCAAGAAGCCAACAAAAAAGCACTTACAAGTGCTCCAACTAACAATAGATTTTTTTTCATAATGTTTCCTTTAATAATTAATAAATAGAACAAGCTTATAGAACGTTGATATTGCACTAATAACAATATAAAAATCATTTTGCTTTCAAAATCATCTATAAATTATAAAGGAAACCAATCGGATGGAAGAATAAAGATTAATATAGGGAAACCATATAACCATATAAAACAAAAAATGGCTACTCATCCCGAGCAACCAATCTTTTGTTAACCTTAAATCTAA
>OGPH01000390.1_pt1 | contig 47802 bp, 47 predicted proteins | sample 1552891 | NCBI WGS metagenome assembly OGPH01 (sample SAMEA2580272, study PRJEB22360) | human gut metagenome | biome: human gut; feature: human-associated habitat; material: faeces | place: Denmark | collected 2008/2010 | reverse complement strand
TCATCAAAGATGATTAATCGCCATGGACAAAATTTATTTTGTCCTTTTTTTATATGATGATTGAATGGAAATTGATGACCAAATATTGAAAGTGCAAATGCTTTGCACTTTTTCTTTTTTTATGCTAGACTAATATCAGTTAGTTAAAACTAACTAAGACATATAGAATTACAAAAATTTCAAATATAAAAGGAGGTCATATATATGTCATTAATCGGAAAAGAAATCAATGAGTTTAAAGTACAAGCATACCAAAATGGTGAATTTAAAGAAGTGACAAAGGAAGATTTATTAGGAAAATGGAATGTCTTTTTCTTCTATCCTGCAGACTTTACATTTGTATGTCCAACAGAATTAGAAGATTTAGCCAATCTATATGAATCATTCCAAAAAATCAATTGTGAAATTTATTCAGTATCATGTGATACACATTTTGTGCATAAAGCTTGGCATGATACATCAAAGAGAATTCAAAAAATTCAATATCCAATGTTAGCTGATCCAACAGCCGCTTTAGCGAAAGATTTAGATGTTTATATTGAATCAGAAGGTGTCGCAGAAAGAGGAACATTTATTATAAATCCTGAAGGAAAAGTTGTGGCTTATGAAGTGATTGCTGGTAATGTAGGACGTAATGGAGATGAGTTATTAAGAAGAGTTCAGGCATCACAATTTGTTGCTGAACATGGTGATGAAGTTTGTCCAGCCAAATGGCAACCAGGTGAAGAAACATTGAAACCATCATTAGATTTAGTAGGAATATTATAATGTCTAAGATTTATGATGCGATTATTGTTGGTGGAGGCCCAGCTGGGCTCTCTGCCGCTATTTATCTTGCTAGAGCAAAATATAGTGTCCTGGTTTTAGAAAAAGAAAAATTTGGTGGACAGATTACCATAACATCAGATATTGTGAATTATCCAGGCGTGCTGGAAGATTCTGGTGAAGGTCTCACAATCAAAATGAGAAAGCAGGCTGAAAATTTTGGTGCATCTTTTCAAAAGGCCCATGCCAAAAGTCTTCACTTACAACACCCTATCAAAAAGGTTGAAACTGATCAAGGGATTTTTGAATCTGTTGGTCTCGTATTAGCTCCAGGAGCTCATCCTAGAAAGCTTGGTTTCCCTGGTGAAAAGGAATATCAGGGACGTGGAATTGCTTATTGTGCGACTTGTGATGGGGAATTTTTTGAAGGATGTCCAATCTTTGTTATTGGGGGAGGTTTTGCAGCATGTGAAGAAGCTCTCTTTTTAACACAATATGCTTCAAAAGTAACAATGATTGTGAGAGAAGAAGATTTCACATGTGCCAAAACAATTGCTGATCAAGTGCGTGCTCATGATCAAATAGAAACGATTTTTGAAACAGAAATTGTGGAAGTTGGTGGGCATGACACGATGGAATATGCTGTTTTTAGAAATAATCGTGATCAGTCATTATGGCGTTATGATGCTTCAACACAAGGACGTTTTGGAATCTTTGTTTTTGCTGGATATGTTCCACAAAATGAATTATTTCAAGATCAGCTGGCATTAAATGCCCAAGGGTACTTAATTACTGATCGTCATCAAAAAACAAGTATGGATGGTGTTTATGGTGCTGGTGATATTTGTGAAAAAGATTTACGTCAGGTTGTGACTGCTGTCAGTGATGGCGCTATTGCTGCAACATCTTTAGAAAAATATATCACGACAACAAAAGACAAATATGATATCCAAACAATAGCTTATCAAAATCATTCTCAAAAACCAAAAAGTTCAAAAGCTAATGATTCTTCCATGTTTATCAGTCAGGACATCAGAGAACAGTTACAACAGATTTTCAACAAATTCACAAAAGATATTTATTTAATAGGTCAATTATCAACAGATCCTTTTTCATTAGAAATGAAAAACTTTATGGAAGAGCTGGCTTCATTAAGTCCACATATTCACAATGTTTATCAATCTGTTCAAGAGCATCCTCAAATCATTTTATGTGATAGTGATCAAAATGATTTAGGTGTACATTATCATATGGTACCAGGTGGTCATGAGTTTAATTCGTTTATACTTGCTTTATACAATATCGCAAGTCAAGGACAGCCATTGGATCAACACGTCATAGAAAGGATTCAATCACTAAAATCACATCAGATTCAAGTGTTTGTCTCTTTATCTTGTACAATGTGTCCAGAAGTTGTTCAGGCAACACAACGTATAGCTTTGCTTCATCAGGATATCCAAACATCTATTTATGATTTATCACATTATCCTGAATATAAAGAACAATATCAAATAATGAGTGTACCATGTATTGTGATTGACCAACAACATGTCTTATTTGGAAAAAAGACAATGGAAGAGATGATACAGGTATTAGAAAAGCTTCAGTCAAAATGAAGCTTTTTTGTTTGTTTACCCATACCATTTTGATAAAAAGACATAACTTATATTGAGGTGAATGAAATTGGATTTTAATGAAAATCAATATGACATGTATGATCCATACAACCAGCGTGTTATGATTCAGCCATGGTTCTGGTGGTGGTTTTTCCCACCACAATTTTTCCCACCAGGTCCTCCAAGACCTCCGCATCCTCCAGGACCACCTAGACCGCCAAGGCCACCAGGTCCTCCAAGACCTCCACAGCCACCAAGACCGCCAAGACCACCTGGACCACCAGGATCACCAAGGCCTCCTTATCCAAGAGAATATATGTAAAAAGGCACTATCAATTTGTGCCTTTTTGTGATTTTTGCTTTTTTTCAAGTTTGACGTATTCAATACAAGCGACACCAATAGCCCCAGCTAAATCTAACATCAGATCTTTCATCGTATCATTGAGAGCCTCATGCCCCTGTAAAGGAATATCATCTTCGTCATACAGTGTAGAACGAGTTGTTTCCATATATTGCTGATTATTTGTTTTGAAAATATCATCAACAGTATATTCACCAATTTCCCATATGGCTCCAATGGCTAAAGCCACGCATACAACAATCAGACTCATAAATAAAGGTGATACAGATAGAGGAATGCGATATTCCTGATCAAGATATTGAATGACTATAAAACCAACATAGGCAATGACAACACCTGAAAAAGTATGCAAAATAGAATCCCAATAAGGAATACGTCCATAAAAGTTTAAAACATCCCCTAAAATAAAACCACTAAATGCAAAAGTGATTAAAATAAAATCTAATAAATGTGGGATTTCAAAATGATATATATCTTGAATAAACTTAGGAATACGTAAAACAAATAACATAGCCACTAATTGGACAATAGTGAAAATTAAACGTCCTTTATTATCACCAGTGCGTGTAAATAATAAAAACACAGCAATTCCTAACATCAAGACAACGCTCCAGAAAATCAATTTTCTTGCGATAATTAAATAATAAGGTTTTTTTTCTTTTAACTTTGTTTTCATAAATCCTCCCCCATATTGCCTATATCATATATGACAATTATGAACTTTCCATAAATTCCTGACATATTTGTTGCCATTCTATTAAAAGTTTATCTAAAGAATAGGCAGCATTAGCAGGAGAAGTTGAAGGTAAACATATATCTTTTTGATGTGTCAATTCATAACAATACTTCATATACAGCTGATGCGCTTTTTTTCCATTGGTATAAATATGTGTAATATGTGTATCTTTTAATAAACCCGCAATATCATTGATAATGACATTTTGAATTGAGTTGTCACTAGAACCATGAATATCACAGCTTTGAATCACATCCCATAATGCAATATGATTTTCAATTAGAAAATTCTTTTTTTCTTCAATCGTTAATAATGGATCATGGTGATAAAGTGTGGCTAGGACTTTCCAGAAACGATTTTGTGGATGATGATAAAAAAACTGAGCTTCACGTGATTTGACAGAAGGAAATGAACCTAAAATAAGAATTTGTGAATCCTGATTATAAATAGGAGGAATGTTGTGTATTGCGAACATGTTTTCACCACCTTTTCATTTATTATAACAAATTTTATAAATTCATTTTACAAAAAAAGAAAAAAGGTATATGATAAGTATGTAGATGATGTCAATTCTATAACCGGTTTTCAAAACTGAATAACGTCTTTGGGGCAGGGTGTAATTCCCTACCGATGGTGATAGTCCATGACTCGCTGATAGCGACTGATCTGGTGAAATTCCAGAACCGACGGTATAGTCCGGATGAGAAAAGACAAATTCTATGCAACTTAGACATTTTTTTGTTTAAGTTATTTTTTTAGAAAAAAGGAGATAGAAAAATGAAAACAAAAAAATTAAACGTCAAAAAAATAGCTTTGATTGGCATGTTGGGTGCATTGGGTGGTCTTTTAATGTTGATCAAAACACCACTTCCATTTATGCCACCATTTATGGATTTTGATCTGGCAGCATTACCAGAAATCATTGGTGGATTTGCCCTGGGACCAGTGGCAGCTGTTTTGATTGTCATTGTCAAACTGATTGTCAAATTAGCTATTTTAGGAACCAGTACAGCATTTGTAGGGGAGCTTTCTAATTTTATTGTAAGTGTTGCCTATGTATTACCAGCTGTATTGATTTATGATCATCATAAAGAAAAGAAATCCGCATTACAGGGTATGATTATTGGAACAATTGTGTGTACACTGGCAGCTGTGATTTCTAATGTTTATATGATTATCCCATTTTATGCGAATATGATGGCAGGGTGGTCAGTGGATACAATTGTAGACATGTGTCATGCTGTTTGTCCTTTGGTGAATGATATCTGGACTCTCGCATTGTTTGGCGTTGTCCCATTTAATTTAATTAAATGTGGTGTGACTTCAGTGATTACTTTTATTGTGTATAAGAAAATCAGTGTACCACTTAAAAAATTTGTGAAAGCTGGGATGTAGACAATGAAAGTCAAAAAAATAACAACTATTGGCATTCTTTGTGCATTAGCCATGATTGTAAACTTGTTTGCCTTTATACCACTTGTTCCTACTGTCACATGGCTGACTTATGATCCTAAAGATATTATAATTGTGATTGGTGGTTTTATATATGGTCCAATGACATCTTTGATTATGAGTGGCATCTGTTCAGTGCTGGAAATCATGATCAAAGGTGGAACAATCTTAGATGTTTTCATGAATATGATTTCAACCTGTTCATTTGCTTGTGTCGCAGCAGCAGTTTATAAACATAAACATACAAAACAGGGAGCCATGATTGGCTTGTTATTAGGGGTGGTTATAACTGTTATAAATATGACGATCTGGAATTATATTGTCACACCAATTTATTATGGTATGCCTCGAGCAGCAGTTGTAGCATTATTGTTACCTGGTATTATTCCATTTAATATATTAAAAGCTGGACTTAATGCCGGAATCACTTTATTTGTATATAAGAGTGTTGTAGCTATTTTACGTCATACTCATTTTATTGAAGCAAGTGGACAACCTACTTCCCAAACGAAGTCATTGGTCTGGGTTGGACTGTTTATTACAATATCTATAATCTGTATTATTTTAGCTATTCAAAATATTATTTAAGGAGTTGAAGATATGAACTTTTTAGAAGCCAAGACTTATTTATTTGAAAAATTGGCACCATCAAAAATTATGGCACTGGCATCAAGTGTCAATGATTATGTTATGGTTAGAAATGTCAGTTGTTTAATTTATAATGATGCCATTTATTTTAAGACTGATAAAAATTTTAGAAAGACAAAGCAGTTATATAAAAATCCTCGTGTGGCTTTATGTTATAGTGGCATTCAAGTTGAGGGTAAAGCAGAGATTTTAGGATTAGTTATTGATGAACCAGGACGTCAATTTGAAAAATTATATCAGAAATATTTATGGGGAAGCTATAATGCTTATAGTCATAAAGAAGATGAAATTTTAGTAAGAGTTGAACCTGTTTTTGTAGAAATATGGGATACTGATGAAAAGAATCAGGCTTTTCAGACTTTTATTGATTTTGAAAAAGAAAGTGTAGAATATTGTCAGTATGATGACAAAAAATAAGAAAATAATGATTATTTCTCTTTTTTCATGAAAAATTCATAAGTATTTTCTATAATCATGGTGTACTTTTACTTTGTAATTGTATAAATAGTGTGTATAATGGTTATGTTAGAATTTAATGAAGAAAGAGGGATTTCATGAAAAAACTCATTAAGGTGTTACTTTCAAGAAGATTGTTATTGATTATTACACTCATTGCGGCAATTGTTTTTACTGCCGTTGCCTTTGAGTTAAGTATACTTCCATTAAAATATTTTATACCATTGATTGTGATTATTTTCTTGTTAGCTTTTTTATTTTATCGTCTAGCAAGAGATAAAAATGATCGTCATCCTATCAAAGTTGCGCTAATGAAATTATTGAATGTCTTACTTGCTATTGTCTTAATTATAGCATCTTTATCTTTGATGAAAGGTTCAAACTTTATTTCTTCTATTACTGGAGGAAATGAAGAAATCATTGAAATGAATGTGGTTGTCTTAAAAGATTCTGCCTATAACTCTATAGATGATTTAAAGGGACAGCCTTTTGGAGCGCATCAGGGCGATGCTGTGAATATCAATAAAACAGAAACAATGATTGAAGATGATATTGGTGAGATTGTTGTAACAAACTATAGTACAAACAATGAGCTTGTGGCAGCGTTATTGGATCATGAAATGAGTGCTATTATTGTCAAAGCGGTAGATTTAGAATCTTTTGATTCTATTGAAGATAAGTTTAATGAAAAGATCAGAATTATTCAAAAATATGAAATCAAGTTACCAAAAGTAGCTGCAAATAGTGCTAAGGTGACTCAAGAGCCATTTGTTGTCTTTATTAGCGGTAGAGATAAAGAAGGGCCAATTAATACATTCTCATTATCTGATGTGAATATGATTGCGGCTATTCATCCTCAAACAAAACAAGTTCTATTAGTGAGTATTCCTAGAGATTATTATGTAGATATTAAAGGCATTGAGGGTGTAGAGGGTCAAGATAAGTTAACTCATAGTGCCAAAGGTGGAATTGATGCGACAATTCAGACTGTAGAAAATTTAGTTGGTGTAGATATGAACTATTATGCTAAGTTTAATTTTACATCATTTATGAATGTAATTGATGCTTTAGGTGGTATTGAAGTGACTGTGCCTAAATATGATGTGATTGGTAGAGATGATGGTGTCTTTACAACACGATTAGATAAATATACAATTAAACCTGGAAAACAGACTTTTGATGCAAAACATGCCTTATCATTTGTCCGTGAAAGATATGCCTTTGTTGATGGGGATGAAGTTCGTGGAAAGAATCAGATGTTAATGTTGAAAGCTATTATTAAAAAATGCTGTTCACCAAGTATTATTACGAACATGGATAGTGTTTTTGAATCTTTATCAGATAGTTTTGAAACCAATTTAAGTGCTGATGATATCAAATCATTAATTAATATGCAAATTAATGATATGGCTTCATGGGATGTTCAATCTTATCGTTTAACAGGAGATGCTTCACAGAGAGTTTTTGAACTTGCGACAGTCGGTGATGTGACATCTGTTAATGCAAATGGTGTTTATGTCACACAACCTGATGAACAATCTGTGGCTCAGGCAAGAGAATATATTCAACAAGTTATGAATGGTGAAATTGTGAAAGTAACTGAAAAATCATCTGACAGTGATTCTACACAGAACAATACAACTTCGACAGAAGAAAATACAACAATTGAGTAAATGAATTGCTTAAATGAAAAACATATGTTAATATAAAGAAAATACAATGAAAAGAAAGAGTAAATGGATTGTTGATGACGTAGAGAGTTCTTGGCTGGTGAAAAAGAAATCATGACACCATTGAATACATCTTGGAGTAGGTGGCTGAAATAAAAGTAGGTTAACACGGGAATGCCCGTTACAGCATCAGAGTATGAACCTGATAGACAGGCGTACTTGTTAAGGCTTATATAGTGATATATAGGTGAATTAAGGTGGTAACACGATGGTTCCTCTCGTCCTTATGGTGGGAGGGACTTTTTGATTATAAGGAGGTTAAGAATATGATTATTGTTTTAAAACCCAAAGCATCTAAGCAAGATATTCAAGATTTGGTAGAGAAAGTAGAAAGCTATGGATTAACAGCTCATGTATCTCAAGGAACAGAAACAACAATTATTGGAATGATTGGAGATGTCACAAAGGTTGATCCTAAACAACTGGAAGTTTCACCTGTTGTCGATCATGTGATGCGTGTCAGTGAACCTTATAAACTAGCAAACCGTGCCTTTCATCCAGAAGATTCCATCATTGATGTTGCCGGTGTCAAGGTTGGTGGAGATCATCTGGCATTGATTGCAGGTCCATGTTCTGTTGAATCCAAGGAACAGGTTATCATGATCGCCAAAGCTGCTAAGGCGGCAGGTGCTAATATGTTAAGAGGTGGTGCATTCAAGCCAAGAACATCACCCTATGCTTTCCAGGGAATGGGAACAGCTGGATTAGATATCTTGTTAGCTGCAAAGGAAGAAACAGGATTACCCATTGTGTCAGAATTAATGAGTGCTGAGTATATTGAAGAATTCAATGAAAAGGTCGACTTGGTACAAATTGGCGCAAGAAATATGCAAAACTTTGATCTTTTAAAAGAAGTAGGAAAAAGATGTACAAAGCCAATCTTATTAAAACGTGGATTAAGTGCAACATATGAAGAATGGATCATGAGTGCAGAATATATCATGGCCAGTGGAAATCCCAATGTGATTCTATGTGAAAGAGGTGTCAGAACATATGAAACCTACACAAGAAATACATTAGATTTACAGGCGATACCTGTTATCAAAAGATTGACACACTTGCCAATCATTATAGACCCATCACATGCAGGAGGAAAATGGTGGCTGGTAGAGCCAATGGCTAAGGCAGCAGTTGCAGCAGGATGTGATGGATTGATGATAGAAGTGCATAATGATCCAGAACATGCTTTATGTGATGGACCACAGTCATTAAAACCAGAGAAATATACAAAATTATTGAAACAGGTTGGAGAAATTGCCCATATTGTTGGAAAAGAAATTTAGGAGTGAAAAGATGGATTTAAAAGTCAATTTACAAAAAGACAGTTACAAGATATATATCAGACAGGGATTGTTGGATCATATTCTAGAATATATCGAGCCATTATGTAAAGGGAAGCAAGTCATGATAATTTCTGATGATCAGGTTTATTCACATTATGGTCAAAAACTCACACAACAACTCAGTCAGTGTTATCGTGTAGGTCAAGTTGTCATTCCTCATGGAGAACAATCAAAAAGATTTGATATTTTACCAGATATTTATCATCAGTTACTTGCTTTTCATTTGACAAGAAGTGATGCTATTATCGCATTAGGTGGCGGTGTGATTGGTGACTTAGCAGGTTTTGTTGCCAGTACATTTTTAAGAGGTGTGCAATTCATTCAGATTCCAACATCGCTTTTAGCTCAGGTTGATTCCAGTGTCGGTGGGAAAGTCGCTGTTGATTTACCTGAGGGTAAGAATCTGGTTGGTGCTTTTAAACATCCTGGGGCTGTCTTTATTGATCCACTGACATTAAAGACACTTGATCAAAGATATATCAATGATGGTATGGGTGAAGTGATTAAATATGGCTGTATTTTTGATCAATCACTCTTTCAACAATTGCTTTCTTATACATCTTTTGATGATCTATATCAGGATATTGATGAGATTATTTATCGTTGTGTTGATTTAAAACGTATTGTTGTGGAAAAAGATTTATTAGATTTTGGAGATCGTTTAGCTCTTAATTTTGGTCATACATTAGGTCATGCGATTGAACAGTATTATCATTATGAAAAATATTCACATGGGGAAGCTATTAGTATTGGAATGGTTCAACTTAGCCTTATTGCTGAAAAGAAAGGATTAACCCAAAAAGGAACAGCTGATCAAATTAAAAAAGCATTAGACTTATATCATTTGCCTTACATAGCTCATATTCCTACTGAAGAATTAAAAAAAGCTATGGCTTTAGATAAAAAGAATATCAATCAGAAACTATCTTTTGTTTTATTAAAGGAGATTGGAGATTGCTTTATTTATCCAAGTGATTTATCATTTATAGATGAAAGTAGGGAGGTCTAATATGGCAATCAGTATAACACCTAAACAATTATCAGGGACAGTCTGTGTTCCACCATCAAAGAGCCTGGCACATCGTGCTATTATATGTGCATCATTATCACGTGGTAGAAGTGTCATTACCAATATAGAATATTCTCAAGATATTCGTGCAACTATTGGGGCTATGAAAAGCTTAGGAACAATGATTTTTGAATATGATGATTATTTAGAAATTGATGGAACAACAACTTTTATGAGAAATCAATGTGAAATCAATTGTTTTGAATCAGGATCAACTTTAAGATTTATGATTCCTATTTCACTTGTCTGTGAAAGTAATCTGCATTATATAGGTGAAGGAAGACTGGGGAAAAGACCAATGCAGGTTTATTATGATATTTTTGAACAACAGGGGATATCATATTTATATAGAGAAAATGTTTTAGATTTATATATCAGAGGAAGAATGCATGGAGGAGAATTTGAAATACCAGGTGATGTATCATCACAGTTTTTAAGTGGTTTATTGTTTGCATTACCATTAATGGATGAAGATTCACGTATTGTGATCACTTCTCCAATGCAGTCAAAAGGTTATGTCGATTTGACATTGCAAATGTTAGAAAAATACGGTATTCACATTGAAAATCATGATTACCGTGAGTTTATTATTCGTGGAGGACAACAGTATCAGGCATGTGATTATCGTGTTGAAGCTGATTTTTCTCAGGCAGCCTTTTATCTGGTAGCAGGAGCCTTGCATAATGATGTGCTTCTTCAAGATTTGAATATTGATTCTTATCAAGGTGATAAGGTTGTCATTGAACTGTTGAAACAAATGGGTTGTCAATTTGAAAGAACAGCTCAAGGAGACAGGATGTCTTGTCAAAAGATGCATGCAATCACAATTGATGGTTCGCAATGTCCAGATATTATTCCCGTGATGGCTTTAGCTTGTGCTGTTAGTGAAGGGGCTTCTAGAATTGAAAACATTAGTCGTTTACGTATCAAAGAATGTGATCGTCTCAAAGCAACAGTCGAAGTGATTAATCAACTGGGAGGACAAGCCAAGGAATTTGAAGACGCTATGGAAATTCAAGGCGTTACTTCATTACAGGGTGGACATGTTTCATCTTATCATGATCATCGTATGGCGATGATGGAAGCTATCGCATCAAGTGTGTGTGATCAGCCCGTTGTCATTGATGATGAACAATGTGTGGAAAAGTCTTATCCAGATTTCTGGCAGGATTTTCAGTCGTTAGGAGGTGACTTTCATGAGTGCGAATTGGGGTAGTCATATTGAATTATCACTTTTTGGTGAAAGTCATGGAGAAGCCATTGGTATTGTGATAGGGAACTTGCCAGCAGGTATTCGCTTGGACAAAGAACAGATTCGCTGGTATATGAAACGTCGTGCACCGGGGCAAAATAAAATGTCAACACCTCGACAGGAAAAAGATGAGGTACATATTGTCAGTGGACTTGTAGATGGAGTCACAACAGGAGCGCCTTTATGTGCCATGATTTATAATCAGAATCAGCATTCTAAAGATTATAGTGAGCTAAAAGCCTGCATGCGTCCAGGACATAGCGATTATCCAGCCTATATGAAATATCATGGTTTCAATGATGTACGTGGTGGTGGACATTTTTCAGGACGTCTGACGGCTCCCCTTGTTTTTGCTGGAAGTATTGCCAGACAAATTTTAAAAGAAAAAGGAATACTTGTTGGGGCACATATTCAAAGTATTCATCATATTCAAGATCAACCTTTTCCAGTAGATATTGATGAAACATTATTAGAACAATTATCATCAAAAATGTATCCCACTCTTGATGAAGATGTTTTTTTGCAAATGCAGGAGGTTATTGAATCTGCACGACTTCAACAAGATTCAGTTGGTGGAATTGTTGAATGTGCGATTATAAATGTTCCAGCAGGAATAGGCAATCCATTTTTTGATTCTATTGAATCTCATTTATCGCCATTACTCTTTAGTATACCAGCGGTAAAAAGTGTCAGCTTTGGTCAAAGAAATATCAATGAAATGTATGGTCATGAAGCGAATGATGCTTACTATTATCAAGAGGGACAAGTGAAAACAAAAACCAATCATAATGGTGGAGTCACGGGAGGTATCACAAATGGAATGCCGATTGTTTTTCAGGTTGGTATCAAACCGACACCATCTATTTCACAAATACAGGAAACAGTCAATGTACAAACACAAACAAATACACAAATTCAAGTGAAAGGAAGACATGATCCATGTATTGTACCAAGAGCAGTGGTCGTTGTTGAATCCATGGCTGCTTTAGGTATTTTGGATATGCTGGGATAATTATGAAGGATTTAAAACAATGTCGTCAGGAAATTGATGAAATAGATGAACAGATGATGACTTTATTTGAACGAAGAATGAAAGTAGCAAAAGATGTTGTGACGTATAAGATGGCTCATCATATGGAGATTTTCCAAAGTGAACGCGAAGCTCAGGTCATTCAAAACAATGTTTCACGTATCCAGTCAGAAGATCTTCATTCTTATGCAAAACTGTTTCTGACATCTATGATGAATATTTCAAAGTCATATCAGACAACATTTTTACCGCATCCTCAAACCTTGACTTATGCTTTGCCTAAGGTCAATGATATTACAGTTGGATTTCAGGGTGTACCAGGTTCTTTTTCACAAAAAGCATTAGATACTTATTTTGGTAAACAAACCAAAAGACAACAATATACACATTTTAAAGATGTTTTTGAAGCTTTAAAACGTGATGAAATAGATTATGGTATTGTTCCTTTAGAAAATTCATCTACTGGAGCTATTAATGATAATTATGATGCGATTAGAGATTATGGATTTTATATTGTTGGTGAACAGAGTCTTTCTGTTTCACAACATTTATTAGGCATCAAAGGGGCTAAGCTTGAAGATATTCAAGAGGTTTATTCACATCCTCAAGGTTTATTACAGACATCTCTGTTTTTAGAAAAACATCATATTCAGCCTCACGAATATGAAAATACAGCGATGGCAGCCAAGTATGTCTCAACATTACAGAATCCTCATATTGGAGCTATTGCCTCTTCTCAGGCAGCTCAATTATATGATTTAGATATTCTTCAAGATAATATTCAAAATATTCAAAACAATGCCACTCGTTTTATTATTTTTGGGAAACAATTAGAAGTTGTAGAAGATGCTTCATGTATCAGTATTGTTTTTACCTTACCACATCAAGTTGGCACATTATATCAGGTCATGAAGATTATTTATGATTATGCGATTAATATGTTACGTATTGAATCACGTCCATTGTTAGAAACACCTTGGGAATATTATTTCTATGTAGATTTAGAAGGAAGTTTAAAAGATGTGGCGATGATACAAGCTTTGGAAGATATGAAAGCTCATACCAAAACAATGAGAGTATTAGGAAATTATGTTAAAAAGTAAAAAAAATATTGTCTTGATTGGTATGATGGGATGTGGAAAAACGACAATTGCACGTTTGTTAAAAGATCAGTTAAAAATGAATTGGATTGATATGGATATATATATTGAAGATAAATATCAGATGCGTATTTCTGAAATGTTTGATATATCTGAAGATTATTTTAGACAAAAAGAAACAGAATGTTGTTTGGATGTTTCTAAAATGGAAAACATGATTATTTCAACGGGTGGAGGTGTCGTTGAAAGATGCGATAATATCAAGGCGCTTCGTCAAAATGGTTATATTATCTATGTTGATAGACCCATCCCCTTGATATTAGAAGATATAGACACTTCGTCACGTCCTTTATTGAAAGATGGGGCTCAAAGACTTTATGAGCTCTATCAAAAAAGACATCCTCTTTATTTAAAGGCCTGTGATTATCATGTTAATAATAATGGAACATTAGAAGAGATATGTACAAAAATAATATTGAAATTAAAAGAATTATAGTCATTGATAAGCTATAATTCTTTTCTTTATCATTTCTACTCTGGCTAATTTTAACATTGAAAATTATAGACTTTTTTATTTGAATATGTATAATATAAATGCATATTTGGTGCATATTCATAATGGGGTGTTCAATCTCAAGGCATCCTATGATGACGAGTGACGGTTCTGACTCGTCGGTAAAATAAAAAATGACCGAACGATGATGATGTGTGAGAGCAAAGACACATCGGTAAAATAAAAAATGGCTCAAGGATGCAAGATAGAGGAATCTGTAACAGGTTCCTCTTATTTTTTAGAAAAAGGAAGATATTCAAAATGTATGATTATGTAGAACATGTTAATGGTTATATACCATTACATATCAAACAATTTGATAGAAAATATAAATATTCTACTCTTCAATATTTTCATAAGGAATTGGGAATTTCGAAGTGAAGATAAAAATGTTAGGAAAATTGATATGAGGTATCATTGAAATGATGTAGTTGTGAGATGAATCATGACTATAGTTTGATCTATATCAATGAAAAATTTAAGTTTAGAATCGAGATGTCATTTATCAAATAAATAGGATATGATAATTTTATCGTTTCTGTAAAGATATTTCTGGTTTGGTTATTCACAGGGAAGTTTATTTAATGGTATAATAAAGTGTAAAAAGAATAAGAAAGGTGAATGAAATGAAAAAATATTTATGTGTAGATGTTGGTGGGACAGCCATTAAAATGGGGATATTAGATGAAGAAGGAACAATTTATGAAACAAAGAAAGTCAAAGTTCCTCCAACAATAGAAGAGATGTACCAGGTTATCGTTGATGCTTTCTTTCATGAAGATAATTTAGAAGGTGTTGCTTTAAGTATGCCAGGTGCAGTAGATAGTGAAAAGGGAATTATTGGTGGTTCTAGTGCTATTGATTATATTCATGGACCACATATTAAAGAAGATTTAGAAAGTCGTTTACATGTTCGTGTCGAAATGGAAAATGATGCCAATTGTGCGGCATTGGCTGAAGTCTGGAAAGGGGCTGCCAGTGATGTTGATGATTGTTGCTTTATTGTCAGTGGAACAGGTATTGGTGGTGCCGTTGTCAAAAATCGCCGTATTCACAAAGGGGTACATTTACATGGTGGAGAGTTTGGTTATATGATTGCTCAATTTGACTTTGATACGCATGAAATGCATACATGGTCTGAAATGGGATCAACAGTTGCTGTTGTGAAAAATGTCGCAAAAGCAAAAGGAATTGATGCTTCCTCATTAAATGGTCAGGATATCTTTGATCATTATCATGATGATCCTATTTATGAAAAATATGTTGATCAATATTATTATGTTTTAGCTAATGGTATTTATAATTTACAATATGCCTATGACCCTCAAAAAATAGTCATTGGTGGTGGTATTAGTGCGAGAAGTGATTTACTTGATGAAGTGAACCAACGTTTAGATGTAATCTTTAAGACTTTTACACATGCGAAAGTTCGTCCAACCGTTTTCACATGTCAATATCAAAATGAAGCTAATTTATTAGGAGCTTTATTTCATTTCTTCACAGTGAATTCATAAAAATAATATATAATAATATAGAGGTGATGATTCATGGAAAAAATAACACCTACTGTTGATTCTAAGTTAAGACACATTGTCAAAGTTCCTCAATGTATATATGATGTATCGGGAATCACAATTAATGGGAAAAGGATTAAATCTTTAGTGTTTTCTACTGATGTGGCAGTTATTTCAAATTGCAATGCTGATGCCGTGATAGCTGTTTATCCATTTACCCCTACAATGCAGATTACAAATGCTATTATTGAAGTGGCACAAAAGCCTGTTTTTGCTGGAGTGGGTGGAGGAACAACATCAGGACCAAGAGTGAATAAAATCGCTTTAGATGCTGAATTGCATGGGGCTACAGCTGTTGTTTTAAATGCACCGACTAAGACAAAATTTGTACAGGAGCTATCTCAGATTATTGATATTCCTATTGTTTTAACAGTTGTTTCGACTGATGAACCATTAGAAGAAAGAATGTTACATTCAGGAGCAAGTATCATTAATGTATCAGGTGGTAAAAAGACAGTAGAAATTATTAAAGCATTACGTAAGATTGATCGAGATTTTCCAATTATCGCAACAGGTGGACCAAATGAAGAAACAATTAGAGAAGTCATTGCAGCAGGAGCAAATGCTGTAACGTATACACCACCATCAAATGGGGAAATATTTAAAGAAATGATGGAGCGCTATCGTATACAATGTTCACACCATGATGATGACGATGACGACGATGATTAAATAATCACATACGATTTAAAAATGAGATTTTCAAATATATTTGAGTATCTCTTTTTTTTATGAGCATTGATATTAATGAGTCTACTTTTATATATGCTTACGAAGAAATATTTTATAAAAGATACCAAGGCTATATGTGTATAAAAGAATTTTTCGCGCAATAAACGATATATTGAAGTCTGGTTAAAATAATAGACTTTGTCAATATCATTTCTATTTATGCAATACAAAAATAATGACTTTTGTTTCTTTATTCGCTATAATAAGCAAGAGGTGAAAAATGTGAAACAGTATTTAGATATGTGTCGTTATATATTAGAACATGGGGAAGATCGTGATGATCGTACTGGAACGGGAACACGTAGTGTTTTTGGTTATCAGACACGTTATGATTTACGTGAGGGTTTTCCTTTATTAACAACGAAAAAAATGTTTTTAAGACCGATTGCAGAAGAATTGTTATGGTTTATCAAGGGAGATACAAATATTAAATATCTGGTTGATAGAAATGTCAAAATATGGAATGAATGGCCTTATGAAAATTTTAAGAAATCCAAAGATTTTCATGGTGAAAGTTTAGAAGAATTTGTTGCGAAAATAAAAGAATTACCTGCTGATGATCCATTTGTTGTGAAATATGGAGAACTAGGGCCTGTTTATGGAAGACAATGGCGTAATTTTAATGAACAAGGTATTGATCAATTACAGAATTTAATTGATTCTTTAAAAAACAATCCTTTTTCAAGAAGACATATTGTCAGTGCATGGAATCCTGTAGAAGTTGATCAGATGGCTTTACCACCATGTCATGCTTTTTTACAGTTTTATGTGTCAGCTGATCGCAAATATTTATCTTGTCAGTTATATCAAAGAAGCGCTGATACATTTTTAGGTGTTCCTTTTAATATAGCATCTTATGCTTTAATGACAGCTATGTTAGCACAGGTGTGTGGATATGAAGCCAAAGAATTTATTCATACCATTGGGGATGCCCATATTTATAAAGATCATTTTGATGTTGTGAAAGAACAAATTTCTAGAGCACCACTTCCATTATGTCAATTAAAGTTAAATCCTGAAGTGAAGTCTTTATTTGATTTTACAATTGATGATATACATATTGAAAATTATCAAAGTCATGGAAGATTATATGGGAAGGTGAGTGTCTAATGATTAGTATTATTGTGGCTATGGATGATAATCGTTTGATTGGAAAGAAGGATTCATCTAATGGAATGCCATGGAACAACAAAGAAGATTTAAAGCATTTTAAAGAAACAACCATTCATCAGACTATTTTAATGGGTTATACAACATATCAGGCTATTGGTAGACCATTACCTCATCGTCATACTATTGTTGTGAGCTTTGAACCATTTGAAGATGATCGTGTAGAAGTGAGAACATCATTAGAAGAAGTGATTCAGGAATATAAAGAGAGTGGAAAAGATTTATTTATTTCTGGTGGGGCTTCCATCTATAAGCAGTCTTTACCTTATGTTGACCAATTGTTGATTTCTAGAATAAAAGGAACACATGATGGAGAAACTTATTTTCCAGATTTTGATGGCTATGGTTTTGTTTTAAAGGAAGTTAAACCATTTGAAACATTTGATTTGGAAATTTATCAAAGAGGTGCCCAATGAAAAGAATTATATTTTTAATCTTTAGATTATTATACAGAATACCTGGATGGTTATTAACTATTCATCGTTATAATAAAAATAAAGAGAACATCAGTTTTGCACAAAGATTCTATTTTATTCAAGAATTGGTTAGAAAAGTCAATCAAAAATCAAGAGTTCAGATTCATTGTTATGGCAAAGAGAATTTACCTGAAGAACAGGGTTATTTAATGGCTCCTAATCATCAGGGATTATTTGATGCCTTGATTTTATTTGGAACACATGATAAACCATTCAAGTTTATTGTAAAAAAAGAGTTGATGCATGTCTTTGTATTAAAAAATGTATTACATATGGTTGATGCTTTAGCCATTGATCGTGAAAATATTCGTGCTTCAGTCAAAGTCATTAGACAAGCTTCAAAAGATATGGCTGCTGGTACAAGCTATGTCATCTTCCCTGAGGGAACAAGATGTCGTCAACAAAACAAAATGCTTGAATTTAAAGGTGGAACTTTTAAATCTGTTATGGATGCAAAAAAACCAATTGTGCCAGTCGCATTAATTGATTGTTATAAGGTGTTTGATAATAACTCTATTGAAAAAGTAGATGCTCAGATTCATTATTTAACACCTATTTATTATGATGAATATAAAGATATGAGCAGTACAGAAGTTGCAAGTATGGTACAATCAAGAATAGAAAAGTGTATCAACGAAAATGAGAATAAATTTTAAAAAGAATTTATTCTTTTTTTCTTATGAATTTTTTCACAAAAGCATTGATAAATTCAAAATAATTTGCATTTTCTGTTTGTTTTGAACCTAAAAATAAGTGGGAAAACAGCGAAAAAAACTTGATATATAAACGCTTTCAAGATATAATATATATAGTTCAAAAAAGGAATGGGAAGGAGAATTTTTTTATGAACAAATTATTAAAAGTTTTAGCTGCATCTGCTTTAGTGGCTACTGTTTTAGTTGGATGTGGTAAAAAAGGAGAATCAACTGGAGGAGCTGCTGAAGGTGCAAAATATGCAAAAGCTGGATTTGGTATGATTATTGAACCTGGTGATACAACAAGTACAACTATGGCAACAGTGGGATTGGATGCTGAAGGTAAAATTAATTACATCGATGTAGATGTTATCCAAACTCCTAATGGAAAAGACGAAACTAAAACTAAAAAAGAATTAAAAGAAGACTATGGAATGAAATCTGTTTCTGCTTCAATGGGTAACATTGAAGGTGGTGCAGAATGGTATGAACAAATTGCTAAATTTGAAGAATTCTGTAAAGGTAAAACTTTAGACGAAGTTGCTGCAATTGAAACAGAACAACGTGATGAAGAACATACTTCAGTACCAAAATCTGGTTCTGATTTAGCTACTGGATGTACAATGGATATTGGTGCATTTAAAGAAGCTGTAGCAAAAGCTGGTCAAAATATGACAGAAGTTAATGCTGCAAAAATTGGTTCTGGTGAAGTTGTTAGCTGGGATGGAGAACAAAAAAATACAACAACTGCTGCAGTTGCATTAGATGCTGACGGAAAAGCTGTATGGGCTTATGTAGATGTTTCTCAAAATCCAAATGGAAAAGATGAATCTAAATCTAAAAAAGAATTACAATCAGATTACGGAATGAAATCTACTTCAGCTCAAATTGGTAACATCGAAGGTGGAGCAGAATGGTATGAACAAGCTGCTACATTTGAAAAATATGTTGTTGGAAAAACAGCTGATGAAGTTGCTGCAACTGAAACAGAAAAACGTGATGAAGAACATACTTCAGTACCAAAATCTGGTTCTGATTTAGCAGCTGGATGTACAATGGATATTGGAGCATTCTTAGAAGCAGTAGCTGAAGCATTTGCTAACGCTCAATAAAAAATGATGAAAACCATGAAAAATTCATGGTTTTTTTTTATGTTTATTGCTATAATGAACACTGGTGATGAAATTGAAAAAAGGAATATTAAGCTTATTGGCTTTATCAATGATGAGTTTGGTCGTTGGATGTGAAAAAAAATATGAATTAATGAGTCATCATTTTACAGGACCATTTGATACCATTACGACTTATATGTCTTATGCCAATAATGAAGAAGAATTTAATGAACAATGTGATTATATTGAAGAACAGTTGAATTATTATGATCATCTGTTTGACAAGTATAATACATATGATAATATGAATAATCTCAAAACAATTAATGATAATGCAGGTCAAAAGGCCATTGCGGTTGATCAGCCATTAATTGATTTATTGACACTAAGTATTGAAAGAAATAAAACGATTTCTTCTAAAGTGAATGTCGCTTTTGGAAGTGTCATTAATATTTGGCATGATTACCGTGATAAGGCTGAAGCTAATGGTGGTGTTGGTGAAGTGCCAGATAGCGAAGAATTAGAAAAAGCTAATTTACATACAAGTATTGATAGTATTCAAATTGATGAAAAGCAAAAGACTGTCTATATTGATGATCCAGAAGTTTCAATTGATGTAGGAGCCACTGCTAAGGGTTATGCGATTGAATTGATTAAAGATGGTCTGATTGAAAAAGGTGTTGATAATTTCTTATTGAGTGGTGGTGGCAATGTGGCCAGCCATGGTCAAAGAAAAATTCAAAAAGAAGGCGATTTTTATCTTGATGAATGTGCCGATAAATTCTGTGTCGGTATTGAATCGCCTCAAGATGGCAATTATTCAGCAAGTGCAGATGATCCTGACAGTGAAAATGAAGCTGTTTTAGTTGTTCAGGGAGAATCAATTGTCACAAGTGGAGACTATCAAAGATTCTATCAGGATGATAATGGCATCAGATATCATCATTTGATTGATCCGGATACTTTATATCCAGCTGTTTATTTTAGAAGTGTCAGTATCATTACAGAAGATAGTGGCTTGGCTGATTTCTTGAGTTCAGCTGTTTTCTTGATGAGTTATGAAGATGGATTGAAACTGATCAATTCATTGGATGGTGTAGAAGCAATCTGGCTATTAGAAGATGGTCAGATCAGAATGTCAGATGGTTTAAAAGATAATGAAAATATTTATGTAATAGAAAAATCAAGATTGAAATAGGAGGAAAAGTATGCAAAGTTATAAAACCAAAGGAACATGTTCATCACGTATTGATTTTGATATTGAAGATGGTAAAGTAACACATGTAAAATTTATTGGTGGCTGTTCAGGAAATACACAGGGAGTAGCCAGACTTGTTGAAGGGATGAGTAAAGAAGAAGCTATTGCCAGATTAGAAGGTATTCGCTGTGGTGCGAAATCAACATCTTGTCCAGATCAACTTGCAAAAGCATTAAAACAAGCTCAGTAGAACAAAACAATGTTCTACTTTTTTTGTCTTTTTTAGTTGTTGTCTACATATGATAGATTAGGTGATGTCTATGATGATACGTAGAATGAAAAAAATGCAACTGTTATGTGGAATTCTTTTAATATTACAACTGGTATGTTTTCAATGGATGATTCCATTTCATTTTTTAGCTGTTTTGTTGAGTATCATTATTATAATTAATCAAAGATGGTTTAAAGTTATACAACTTCAATATCATTTTTATTTAATTGGTTTATATTTTTATCGTTTATGGGTTTTAAGTATTGAAAGTTTTTATTTTTTAGATTTGATTTATGTTGTGTTTTGTCTGTATATTGCGATTATGTTAATTCTTTTCTCGTTTCATTGTATCTTATAATGATTTTTTTTGTTATAATGTAGCATAAAGGAGGCGGTTATGATGTTTGGTCATTTGCAGATTTATAGTGGTTATAGTTTTCAGCAAAGTACAATTTTAATTGAAGATTTGGTTATGGCTGCAAAAGAGAAACATTTAGATGCCTTAGCCTTAACAGATAAAAATAATATGTTTGCGACAATAGAATTTAGTGAAACATGTTTAAAAAATAATATTAAACCTATTTTGGGCATGGAAGCCAGTGTCTTGATTGATGGGAATATTTATCCGTTTATTCTTTTGGCTATTGATGATCAGGGTTATTTTGATCTGGTTCAAATCTGCTGTGAGATTAACCTAAGTCAAGATCGAGCCATTGCCCTAAATAAACTGGCTTTGTATCATGAACATCTTTATATCATTTCTGGTTTGGAAGATGGCATTATTGAACGTCATGTCGCAAAGGAAATGGAAGATGAAGCGATTAAATATATGCGTTTATTTCAAGAACTTTTTCATGATCATTATTATATCATGTTACAAAATCATCATTTAAAATTTCAGGAACAACTCAATCAAAGAATTATATCTTTGGCTCGTTATGTCAAAGTCAAAGTGATTTGTTCTAATGAAGTGCGCTATTTAAAAAAACAGGATGCTTTGGCTGTTGATTTGATGCAGGCTTCTTTAAGTGGAACGGTCTTAGATGTGCAATATGAGCCATTGACGCAAGAAAAATATTTAAAAAGTGAAGCTGAAATGGAACAGTTATTTTCATCAGAGATTATTGAAGAAACAAGAAAAGTGTTAGTGACATGTAAAGCGACAGTGCCTTTACATGAAAAATATTTACCAACATATCCTGTTCCACATCAGGGAAAAGCTGTTGATTATTTAAGAAGTTTATGTAAGGTTGGATTAAAGAAACGCTTTGGTCATCAGGACATTCCCATCGCTTATAAAAAACGTCTACAATATGAATTGAATGTGATTCATGAAATGGGATTTGATGATTATTTTTTAATTGTCTGGGATTATGTTCGCTGGGCAAAAGTGCATAAAATTCAAGTTGGACCAGGAAGAGGGAGTGCAGCTGGAAGTCTGGTTGCCTATGTTTTAGGAATTACCAATATTGATCCATTACGTTATGATTTGTTGTTTGAACGTTTTTTAAATCCTGGTCGTGTTTCTATGCCTGATATTGATATTGATTTTCAGGATGATCGTCGTGATGAAGTGATTCGTTATGTTATTGATAAATACGGTCAGGATCATGCCGCACAGATTGTCACTTTTAATACTTATGGACCTCGTGTAGCAATCAAAGAAATGGGAAAAGTCATGGGAATTCCACTTGCACGATTAGAATTAATTGCCAAGATGATACCGACTTCTCCTAAAAACAAAAAAACGATTACGCAGATGTATCAGACTTCTGCTCAGTTTCAATCTCTGATCAATCAAGATCCACGTCTTAAAAAAATCGTTGGAGCAACGAGTATTATTGAGCATTTACCACGTAATGTATCAACACATGCGGCGGGAGTTATTTTATCTAGACGTGCTTTACATGAAGTTGTGCCATTAGTTGTAGGGCCAACTTCAACATTAATGAGTCAATATTCTAAAGATTATATTGAAACAGCTGGTTTTCTGAAAATGGATTTTCTAGCTCTTAAAAATCTCACAATGTTGGATTATATTTGTAAAGATATTGAACAAAATGAAGGGGTTTCTATTGCGTTGAATCAATTGCCATTAGATGATGAAAAGACATATCGTCTGATTTCCAAAGCAGATACTTTTGGTGTCTTTCAGTTAGAATCTTATGGGATGCGTCATTTGTTAAGACAGATGAAACCTTACTGTTTTGATGATATTGTGGCAGCTATTGCCTTGTTTAGACCAGGACCTATGGAAAATATTCCGACTTATTTAAAACGTCGCAGTCATCAAGAAAAGATTACATATCCTTTAAAGGAGTTAGAACCTATTTTAAAATCGACTTATGGCATCATGGTTTATCAGGAACAAATGATGCAGGTTGCCCAAAAAATGGCAGGTTTTTCACTTATGAAAGCTGATATACTGAGAAAGGCAACATCTAAAAAAGAAACACAGCTGATGCAGTCCATGAAAGAAGAATTTATTCAAGGTTGTTTAGATCATGGTTTCACTCAGGAAAAAGCTATTGAAGTTTTTGGCCTGATTGAAAAGTTTGCCGATTATGGATTTAATAAGTCACATAGTGTGGCTTATGGATACGTGGCTTATCAGTTGGCATATTTAAAAGCCAATTATCCACTTTACTTTTTTGCATCGATCTTATCTAATGAATTATCAAGTGAAAATACAAAGGTGCATTGTATTCAGGAGTGTAAAGCTTACCATGTCCAGATTTTACCACCGTCAGTCAATTATTCTCAGGCTCGTTTTATGGTGGAAGATGGGCATATTCGCTATTCTTTATTAGCCATTAAAAATGTTGGATATGCGGGTTATAAAGCTATCGTTGAAGAACGTGAAAAAGGATTGTTTTTAGATATTTATGATTTTATGATGCGTATGGAAAATTCACATTTATCTAAAAAAATGTTAGAATCATTGGTTGATGCAGGAGCTTTGGATGAGTTTGGAATGTCACGTCAAACCATTTTAAAGAATCTGGATGCAATTAGGGATTATGGACATTTAAAAGAAAATCTGGGGATTGATGAAAAACCAGTTTTAACGATTTATCAAGATCAGCAGGAAGAAAAACTCGCAAGAGAAAAAGCTGTATTAGGTGTGTATTTATCGATGCATCCTATTGAACTGATGAAACAAAAGATTCAGACAGCTTATGTTAATGTGGCTGATTTGGATGAATATATCCAAAAGACAGTTAATGTGGTTGTGCAGTTACAACGTGTTAAAAATATTACTGATCGTAAAGGTCAGGAAATGTGTTTTATTGAAGCAATGGATGAAACAGGTAGTATGGATGGTGTTGTCTTTGCTTCAAGTTATAAAAACATAGGAATGATGTTAAAGAAAGGAAATATTTGTCTTATTCAGGGAAAAGTAAATATGAAAGATAAATTATCTTTGATTGTGGATAAGGCAAGGGTTGTTGAATAGATATGGAAGAATTAATTTTGATTGATGGAAATTCATTGTTATTTAAAGCTTATTATGCAACAGCATCAATGGGAAATTTAATGGTGAATAAAGATGGGATACCAACCAATGCAGTCTTTGGTTTTGCGAATATGTTACAAAAGATATTAGAACGTGAAAGTGCTTATATTGTTGTGGCATTTGATTATGGTAAAAAGACATTTAGAAATGATTTACTGGAACAATACAAAGCCACAAGAAAAGAGACGCCTGATGAATTAAAATGTCAGTTTGCGATGGTCAGAGAATTTCTAGATGCTTATTCTATTCCTTATTATGAATTAGAGGGATATGAAGGTGATGATTTAATTGGCACATTATCAAGGCTAGGGGAAGAACAAGGTTTAAGCGTGTCTATTTTTACAGGAGATAAAGATGCTTTTCAGCTTGTTTCTAAGCAGACAACGGTTTATCGTACTGTGAAAGGTGTCACTCAGCTTGATGTTTATACACCTGAAACGATTCAGGAAAAATATGGGTTGGTTCCTGATCAGATTCGTGATTTTCTAGGACTTATGGGAGATAGTGCTGATAATATTCCTGGAATTAAAGGTGTAGGTGAAAAAACAGCTTTAAAATTGCTTCATGAGTATGGAACGATTGAAAACTTAAAGGAACATATGCATGAAATCAAAGGAAAAATGGGTGAAAAGATTCGTGAAAATATTGATATTGGACTTCAGTCTAAAAAAATAGCTACGATTTTAAGAGATGTTCCTATGACATTGGATTTAAATCAGGCCCGTTATGATGGATATGATTTTGAAAAGCTTAAGGCTTTTTATACACATTATGATATGAATTCATTATTGAAAAAGATTTCTGTTGAATCACGTCCAACATCAAAAACAGATTTTCAATATGAAGTTGTTCAAAAAATGCCACCGATTCAAGAAGACAGTAGTGTTTTAGGGGCTATTTATGATCAAAACTATCATAAATCCATTGTTTTAGGATATGCTTTATATAATGCACATCAGGCTTATTTCATTACTTTTGAAGATGCTCTCAAAGATCAGCAGTTTTTAGACTATTTAAAAGATGAACATTATCATAAATACAGTTATAATATCAAAGCTCAAATTTTATCAGCCAAATGGAATGGCATTGAAATCAAAGGTATGGACTTTGATTTACAATTAGCCTCTTATATTTTAAATCCAAGTTTAAAAGATGAAATGAAATATATTGGAGATTATTATGGTTATACATCTCTACAATATGAAGAAGAGGTTTTTGGAAAGAATACAAAGAAACATATTCCTGAATTAGATTTATTAGCCAAACATACCATTTCTAAAGCGAAGGCTATCTATGATTTAAAAGACCAGGCCATTGAAAAACTCAAACAGGAAGAACAGTATGATTTGTATCAGAATCTAGAATTACCAGTCACTTATATTTTGGCTCAAATGGAATATGTTGGAGCTAAGATAGATGTTGATGTCTTGAAAAAACTGGAACAGAATTTTGATCAGCAGATTAAAGAAATTGAAGAAGATATTTATATGCTGGCTGGTGAAAAATTCAATATTGCTTCTCCTAAACAGTTAGGTGATATTTTATTTCATAAATTAGGTTTACCGAATGGTAAAAAAACAAAGAGTGGATATTCTACATCACAGGATATCTTAGAAAAGATTGAAGACTTACATCCAATTGTGCCTTTGATTCAACAATATCGTATGTTGACAAAGTTATCATCTACATATGTCAAAGGATTACAGGAACAAGTCTTTCCTGATGGGAAAATTCATACCATTTTTAATCAGGCTTTAACACAGACAGGACGTTTATCATCTATTGATCCTAACTTGCAAAATATTCCTGTTCGCCAAGAAGAAGGAAAACTGATTCGACAGGCTTTTGTAGCGAGTCATGATTATTTAATATCTTTTGATTATTCACAGATTGAATTGCGTATTTTAGCACATTTAGCTCAAGTGAAATCATTGATTGATGCTTTCCATCAAAATAAAGATATCCATACACATACAGCGGCACTGGTTTTTAAAGTCAAAGATGAGGATGTCACTCCACAAATGCGTCGTCAGGCCAAAGCCGTTAACTTTGGAATCATTTATGGTATGGGAGAATTCCGTTTATCTAAACAGATTGGTGTGACATTATCTGAAGCTAAAGAATTCATTCGTCGCTATTTTGAAGAATATCCTGAAATTCAACAATATATGCATCGTGTTGTAGAAGACTGCAAAAAAAATGGTTATGTATCTACAGTATTGAACCGTAAACGTTACATTCCTACTATTAATGATAAGAATTTTATGGTGCGTGAACAGGCAAAACGTTTTGCAATGAATTCTCCAATTCAGGGAAGCGGTGCTGATATTTTAAAACTTGCGATGATTCAGGTAGATCGTTTAATGAAAGAAAAGAAAATGAAATCACAAATGATTTTACAGGTACACGATGAATTGATTTTTGATGTTTATAAAGAAGAATTGGATGAAATGATGACGATTATCAAATCAGCTATGGAAAATGCCTTCCAAATGGAAGTTCCATTAAAGGTAGATGGAACTTATGCGACCAACTGGTATGATTTAAAATAAGGATTTTATGCCAGAATTACCAGAAGTAGAAACCGTCAGGCGTACTTTAAAGAATTTTATTTTAGAACGCCCTATTTTAGGCATTGATGTTTATTATGATCGTATCATTCAGGGAGATACACAATTATTTGTCAAAAGTCTTCAACATGAAATCTTTTGCGATATTGATCGTGTTGGAAAATATCTGATTTTTAAATGTCAAAATCATGCATTTGTTTCTCATTTGCGTATGGAAGGAAAATTCCATATTGTTGAAAGTGATGAGCCTGTCAGTAAACATACACATGTTGTTTTTCATATGGATAGGCATCAGGATTTAAGATATATAGATACAAGAAAGTTTGGACGTATGGAACTGGTAAGTCTGGATGATTATCGTGAACAGTTACCTTTAAAGAAATTAGGTCCAGAACCTTTTGAAATCACAACAGAGGCTTTATATGAACGTTTGCATCATTGTTCTTTGCCTATTAAAACAGCCTTGCTTGATCAAAGCATAATGTGTGGGATAGGAAATATTTATGCGAATGAGATATGTTTTTATATGCATATCGATCCACGTACCAAAGCTTCTCGTTTATCTCGAAAAAGAGTGGATGAATTAAGAAAGGTTGCGATTATGGTATTACAAAGTGCCATTGAACAGGGTGGCACAACGATTCATTCCTTTGATGCTAATGGTATACATGGTCTGTTTCAGGTTCAGCTTAAAGTTCATGGACAAAAGGTTTGTCCAGTCTGTCATCATGATATTAAAAAAGTCATGGTTCATCAGCGTGGCACTTATTTTTGTCCACAATGTCAAAAGAAACGTTATTAAGGGGTGTGAAAAATGAGTCGAGTCATTGGAATTACGGGGTCAATTGCAGTGGGAAAAAGCAGTGTGACACAATATTTAAAAACACATGGTTATTGTGTTTTGGATGCTGATGAGATTTCACATCAGGCTTTAGAAAAGAACAGTGGATGTTATCATCAGATCATTGCTCACTTTGACTGTTTAGATGAAAATGGAAATATCAGTCGCCAAAAGCTGGGACAGATTGTTTTCCATGATGCCAAAAAGAAAGCTTTATTAGAAAGTATTATTCACCCTTATGTGAAAACAACATTACAGGAGGGAATTGAGACTTCTCAAGAACCGCTGATCTTTTTAGATGTACCATTATTATATGAAACGCATATGGCTGAAATGTGTGATAGTGTCATTGTTGTTTATGTTGATGAAATGACTCAAATGAAACGTCTGATGGCACGCAATCATATTGATGAAACACAGGCTCAACATTTAATGAGTCAACAAATATCTATTGAAAGAAAAAAAGACATGGGAGATTATATCATTGATAATCGTTATGGTTTTGAAGAGTTATATCAAAATATAGAAAGGGTATTAAAGGATTTAAAAGATGAAACTGTATGTGACTGATTTATATCGTGTAGAAATGCGTTATCCGCTTGATGACGTGCAAATAGATACATTATATTATCTGTATCAGCCTTTGATTGGCATGGAGGCAATGCATTTGTATATGATGCTTGTCATGGAAGGAAAACGTATGCGCCGTTTTATTGCACCTTGTCCACTTTCACGTTTAACATCTTATATGTCAATGAGTGTTATGGATATGGAAAAAGCTTTACGTAGTTTAGAAGCAATAGGATTGGTGAAAACCTATGTCAAACATGAAAATGATATAACCCAATATATTTATCGCCTTTATGCCCCTCTATCTTTAAAAGCATTCTTTAAAAATCAGATTTTATCTTCATTATTACAGTTATCTTTATCTGAAGATGATTTTCAAAAAACAGTGCAATATTTTAAGATTTCTTTAGAAAATCTAGATGGTTATGAAGATATTACAGCAAGATTTCAAGATGTTTTTACTATCCAGCATTCTCCCCAAAAAACACGTCTTTTAAAATACAATGAAGATTTGATCCATCAAACAACACAGGATGTCAAAATAGATTATGATTATGATTTATTGTATCAGAGTTTAGCAGATTATCAGGTGAATCGTTCTTTACTGAGCCAGGATGATTTGAATTATGCGACAGAACTGGCTTATGTTTATCATGTTGATGCTTTAACATTGGCAGGCATTATGAAAGATGCTATGGAATCACAGGGAATCAATCGCAGTCGTATGAAACAGGCAATTCAAAAATATTTTGATGTATCTCAAACATCTCAACTGCAGGAAGTTTATCATAAGCAGCCTATCCAGTTTCAAACATCAGATCAGACTTCATCACCACTTGTTTTACATATGAAATATTTAGATTCCTTAACACCCTATGATCTTTTAAAAGATAAACAGGGAGGCAAAGAACCTGTCTATCATGATTTAATGATTGTGGAAACGTTAATGGTTCAATTAGGTTTAAAACCTGCTGTGGTGAATGTTTTGATTGAATATGTCTTAGGTAAGAATAATAATCGTTTGTCAAAACGTTATTGTGAAGCGATTGGTGCTTCATGGGCCCGTAAGAATATTCAGACGGCTATGGATGCCTATCGTGAATTGATGAATCAATCCACATCAGAGCAATCCAAAGAAGAAGAGATTTCATCATCTTCATCACAAAGTCAAGTGTCATCACAAGAGCTGATGGACTTACTTAATCAATTGAAGGAGGGACAATTATGATCAAAATATCTGATATGATCGTCAAAGATGATATTGAAAAGTTAAAAAAAGAAAGCCAGTATGCATTATTAAAGGAACAAAATATTCAAGCTTTTTTAAAACAGAATCATTTAGATCCATCTGTTATGGATGATTACTGGGTAGAATTTTTAGATTATAATGATGATTTTCATGTTTGTCAGTCATGTCAATCTTTAAATCAGTGTCCTAAAGATACCATTGGTATGCAAAAAATATTAAAATATTATGATGGTGAAATTGTTTTAGAACTGCAAAGCTGTCCTTTTGGTAAAGAAATTGAAAAGAAGAGAAAACTTCTTGATCACTTTGTGATGAGTAATGTCAGTGAAGATTTAATGCTGACAGATTTGTCTTCACTCAAGATTGTTGAAAATGCGGCGAAACTTTCAGCTAATCATCAAAATGCTTTAGGACATATTCTTAAGTATTCACAGACACCCACTTCACAAGGACTTTTCTTACATGGTCCAATGGGAAGTGGAAAGACAACATTATTGGCTGGTTTGATGAATAGTTTAGCTAAAAAAGATAAACAGATTGGATTTATTCATTTTCCAACTTATCTGATTGACCTCAAAGCCAGTTTTTCTTCTGGTGATAATGAATACGCTATGGATAAGTTGTTGAAGGTTGATTATTTACTGTTGGATGAATTAGGTGAAGAAAATATCACAGCGTGGTCACGTGATGAAATTCTATTAACCATTTTATCTTATCGTTTATTGAATCATTTACCCACTTTTTTTACAAGTATGTATGGTTATAATGAATTAAAAAAAGTCTATACTTTAAAAAAAGGTGATGAAATTCGTGCAAATACAATTATTTCAAAATTGAAAGCGTTAAGCATTGAAATAATGCTTGACTGAACCAAAATGACGATATAGAATGTACTCGAAAGTATAGAATACAACGTCATTTTATGATAAAATAATAACGAAAAAAGCGAGAGGAGAGTAGTTATGGTGAAATGCATTGGAGTATTAACTTCTGGTGGAGATGCGCCAGGAATGAACGCAGCTATCCGTGCTGTAACAAGAACTTGTTTAAACAAGGGAATTAAAATTTATGGGGTGCGATTAGGATATAAAGGACTTCATGATGGTGAATTTATTGAATTCGATAGGCATAGTACACGTAATATTATTAACATTGGAGGAACATTCTTAAAATCTGCACGTTTTCCTGAATTTAAAGACCCTAAAGTCAGAGAAGAAGCCATTGAACAAATGAAAAAAGTTGGAATGGAAGCTTTGGTTGTTATTGGGGGAGATGGAAGCTATAATGGAGCTTTAAAATTAACCGAAATGGGGATCAACTGTATTGGTATTCCTGGAACAATAGATAATGATATTCCTGATACTGATTTTACAATTGGATTTGATACAGCTTTAAATACAATTGTAGATGCTTTAGATAAATTAAGAGATACATCAAGCTCACATCAAAGATGTACAATTCTTGAAGTTATGGGAAGAAGATGTGGTGACTTGGCTGTTCATGCAGGACTTGCCTGTGGAGCAGAAATGATTGTGACAAGCGAAAGTGGTTTTGATGAAGAAGAAGTCATTGAAACTTTAAAACGTTCAAAAGCTTCTGATAAAAAACATGCTTTGGTTGTTATTACTGAACATATTACTGATGTTCATGAACTTGCAAAACGTGTTGAAGAAGCAACAGGTTTTGAAACACGTGCCAATGTTTTAGGACATATGCAAAGAGGTGGACGTCCATCTGCTAGAGATCGTGTTTTAGCTACTCGTATGGGAATCAAAGCTGTTGAATTATTAGAAGAAGGTAAAGGTGGTCTTTGCATCAGTGATGTTAAAGGTGAAATTGTTGGACTACCAATTCAAGAAGTCTTAGGACATAAACGTAAAGTCAATCAAGGTATTTACGAAGATGTATTAAAACTTCGTTAAATATAAACTAAGCTATAGGAGATTAATTGAGAATGAAAGATAAGATGAAGAAAACAAAGATTATTTGTACAATTGGACCTGCATCTGAAGATCCAAAAATGTTAAAAAAATTAGTTTTAGCTGGTATGAATGTTATGCGTTGTAACTTCTCTCATGGTGATTATGAAGAACATGGTAAAAAAATGCAAACAATGCGTGATGTCAATGCTGAACTTGGGACAAACTGTGCTATTTTATTAGATACAAAAGGGCCTGAAATTAGAACTGGTGATTTTGAAGGTGGATTTACTGAATTTAAAAAAGGACAAGTGTCTACAATCTGTGTGGAAGATATCGTAGGGACTGCAGATCGTTTCACAATCACTTATAAAGATTTATACAAAGATGTTAAACCTGGTGGATTTATCTTAGTGAACGATGGTCAAGTTGAATTATTAGTTGACCATGTTGAAGGAACTGATATCGTTTGTGTTTGTGCAAATGATGGTAAAGTCAAAAATAAACGTGGAATCAATGTTCCTGGTATCGAACTTGGATTTGATTTCATTTCTGAAAAAGATAGAGCTGACTTAGAATTCGGATGTCAACAAGATGTAGATTACATCGCTGCATCATTTGTGCGTCGTCCTCAAGACGTTTTAGATGTTAAAAAAGTATTAGTTGAAAATGGAAAACCTGATATTCAAATCATCGCTAAAATTGAAAATAGCGAAGGTGTTGAAAAAATGGATGATATTATCAAAGTTGCTGATGGTATCATGGTTGCTCGTGGGGATTTAGGTGTTGAAGTTCCTGCTGAAGATGTACCATTAATTCAAAAAGAATTAATCAGAAAATGTAAAGCAGCTGGTAAAATTGTTATTACTGCAACACAAATGCTTGAATCTATGCAAGAAAATCCAAGACCAACTCGTGCTGAAGTCAGCGACGTTGCAAACGCTATTTATGATGGTACTGATGCTATTATGTTATCTGGTGAATCTGCACAAGGTAAATATCCAGAAGAAGCTGTTATGGTTATGAACAAAATTGCAATTAAAACAGAATCTACATTAGATTATGCTTCATTACATAGAAAAGCTGTCAGAACTGCATCTGATGATCCTTCTGAAGCTATCTGTATGTCAGTAGCTGAAATTGCAACAAAATTCAATGTTGCTGCCATCGTTGCATTTACAGAATCTGGATTTACAGCAAAGAAAATGTCTAGATATAGACCAGAATGTCCAATCATTGCGGCAACTCCATATGAAAAAACAACTAAGAAATTAGCAATTAACTGGGGTGTTAAATCTGTCACATGTAAACACATGGATACAACAGAAGGTTTATTAAACTTAGCTGAAGTTATTGCAAAAGAAAACGGTGTTAATGCTGGGGAAACAATCCTTGTTACTGGAGGAACTCCTGGTGTTCGTGGAACAACAAGCTACTTACAATTAATCACTGTTAAATAAATTTTCAATCAATTTCTATTCATGAGAAAAGTATCACTTTCAAAGTGATGCTTTTTTATGTAAAATTTACATTTTAGAGATTTTTTCATATTTTATACACAAAAATATGATATTTTAAATATAGAAAAGAAATAAAGAGAAAGGTATGCTGAAATATGTTTCATCAAGCAGGAGATAAACTGAAGATTTGTTCCTATTTATTTATGATTTTCTATACAATGAAATCACTCATTTTTCGATTACAATATATATTGTCAATTGAAAATTTATTCAGTTTTTCAAAAGATATTGTTTTTGCATTCATTGTGTCATTATTGATTTATGGCTGTAGCTATATAGTGAAATTATATGAAAATAAGAATATTTTATAAACTCAAAAAATGACAGGGGGGACAAAACGTGACTTATAAAGTATCTAAAATTTTAAAAGTATGTGCTTATATTTTCTTAGTTGGGAGTATTTTACAACAAGGATATACAATAGCGATGAATACATCTTATTTAAATACTGGTGAGCTAATGGGAGTAGAATCCATGCTGATGATGTTGTGGTCTTGTTTTATCTCCTTTTTGCTTTCATTAATCATCTATGGATTTGCAGAAATTATTGAATATTATGAAATGAAAAAAACAAAAGATACAGATATCTTGACAAATGAGAATAATGATGTAAAATAACTTTACAAGCAATGATTTAGGATATGTTTTTATAAGTGATTGTTTAGAGAAAAGATGGTTGGTGAAAATCTTTGATAGCTTATAGAAATACTCCCTAATAGGCTACACTCGAAAGAGATTGTCGTAGAACTGCGTTAAAGTTTTGAGGTTATCTGATAGATAATGAATAAAGGTGGTACCACGAGATTTCGTCCTTTGGATGAAATCTCTTTTTTATTAAGGGGGCAGATATGGAAAAAGGACATTTAGAATTTCCTGATTATCATCATGAAGAATCAATGAAAGCATTGATTCAAGCTATGAAAGATGATCATAATCCTTTTGGTGTCAATGGAGCAGGTTCTTTTGAAAGCTGTTCAAGTTATCAGGAATGGATTTCAAGAGAAAAGAAGAATCATTTAGGTATTGAATTAGAAGATGGTTTTGTTCCAGGGACAGAGTTTTTATATGTTGTCAATAATCAAGTGATTGGTTGTATTCATATCCGTCATTGCTTAAATGAGGCTTTATTCAAACATGGTGGACATATTGGCTATTCCATTCATCCCGATTATCGTAGGCAGGGATATGCGACAGATATGTTGAAACAGGCACTTCAATTTTGTCAACAATGGGAAATTGAACCCGTATTAATCACTTGTCATCAAGATAATGTGGCTTCAAGAAAGACTATTGAAAAATGTGGTGGTGTTTTTGAAAATCAATATGATGATATTTTAAGATTTTGGATAGGAGGAAAGAAATAATGAGAGATTTTATTAATGAAGAAGCTTTAAATACTTTAAATCATTCATGTGCACATGTGATGGCACAGGCAGTTAAGCATTTATATCCTCAAGCTAAATTCTGGGTTGGACCAGTTGTGAGTGAAGGATTCTACTATGATATTGATTTAGGTGATCAGGTGATTACTGATGATGATTTACCTAAAATTGAAAAAGAAATGAAGAAAATCTGTAAAGATGGAAAAAGAATTATCAGAGAAGACATTTCTAAGGAAGAAGCTTTAGACATGTTTAAAGATGATCCTTATAAGTTAGATTTAATTCAAGGTTTAGAAGATGGACATATTACATGTTATCGTCAAGGAGACTTCGTCGATTTATGTAGAGGGCCACATGTAGAAACTGTCAAATTATGTAAGAATTTTAAATTATTAAAACATTCTGGAGCTTACTGGAAAGGGGATAAAAACAATAAAGTTCTACAAAGAATTTATGGTGTTTGTTTCCCAACAGCCCAAGAGTTACAGGAACATTTAGACTTTTTAGAAGAAGCTAAAAAAAGAGATCATAAAAAATTAGGAAGAGAACTTGATTTATTTATGATGAGTGAATATGCACCAGGTATGCCATTTTTCTTACCACATGGGATGTTATTAAGAAATACATTAGAACAATACTGGTATGAAGAACATGCCAAAGAAGGATATCAGTTCATTAAAACACCAATCATGATGTCAAGAGAGTTATGGGAAACTTCAGGACATTGGGATAACTATAAAGAAAATATGTATACAAGTGAAATTGATGAGCGTGAATTTGCGATTAAACCAATGAACTGTCCAGGAAGTATGCTTGTTTATAAAAATGGTTTACATTCTTATAAAGATTTACCTCTTCGTATGGGAGAACTTGGACAAGTGCATAGACATGAAGCCAGTGGTGCTTTAAATGGTTTATTTAGAGTACGTACTTTTACACAGGATGATGCACATATCTTTATGACACCTGATCAGATTGAAAGTGAAGTTGTACGTTTGATTTCATTTATTGATCGTGTTTATTCTAATTTAGGCTTACCATATGATATTGAATTATCAACTCGTCCAGAAGAAAAATATATTGGAGATTTAGAAATCTGGGAAAAGAGTGAAGCAGCCTTAGCAGCAGCATGTCAAGCAGCTGGAAAAGACTTTAAAGTCAATCCTGGAGATGGGGCTTTCTATGGTCCAAAACTTGACTTCCATGTCAGAGATTCTTTAGGAAGAGTTTGGCAATGTGGAACAATCCAATTAGATATGAACTTACCAGAAAGATTTGATTTAACATATGTGGATCATAATGGTGAAAAAGTGAGACCAGTTATGTTACATCGTGTGATCTTTGGTTCTATTGAAAGATTTATTGGTATTTTGATTGAACACTTTGCAGGGGCATTCCCATTATGGTTAGCACCAACACAAGTCAAAGTGATTCCAGTTAAAAATGAATATCATTTAGAATATTCAAAAGAAGTCTATAAACTTCTAGAAGACAAAGGAATTCGTGTGGAATTAGATGATCGTGAAGAAAAATTAGGTTATCGTATTCGTGAAGCACAGATGAAGAAGATTCCATATCAGCTAGTCTTAGGTGATAAAGAAAGAGATGAAAGAACTGTGACTTATCGTCAATATGGTGAACAAAAACAAATCACTGTATCATTAGATGAATTTGTAGATATGGTCTTAAAACAAATTGAAGAAAAATCAAGATAAGCGAGTTGAATGACTCGCTTTTTGATTGAAAAGAAAAAGTTATTTCATAGTTTTGAAATAACTTCCCTTTTTTATTCATATAATGCTGTTGATAAATAACGATCGCCACCATCAGGTAATAAAACAACAATATTCTTATCTTTGTTTTCAGGCTGTTTAGCTAAAGTTTTAGCAGCATATAAAGCAGCACCTGAAGAAATACCAGTGAGAATTCCTTCTTTTTGAGCAAGCTGTCTAGCTGCTTCAAAAGCTTCATCAGTAGAAACAGTTATTATCTGATCATAAATATGTGTATCTAAAGTTTCAGGAACAAAATTTGCGCCAATACCCTGAAGCTGATGAGGGCCCGTTTGTCCATTTGAAAGGAGTGGAGAATCTTTTGGTTCTACCGCAATGATTTGTACCTGTGGATTCTTTTCTTTTAAATATTGTCCAACCCCACTGATTGTCCCACCAGTTCCAACTCCAGCAACAAAGATATCTACTTTTCCATCCATCTGTTCATTCATTTCTGGACCTGTTGATAGATAATGGGCTTTTGGATTGCTTGGATTGGTAAACTGACTAGGAATGAAGCTGTGAGGAATGTCTTTTGCTAAAGCTTTAGCTTTATTAATGGCTCCAGTCATTCCTTCTTGACCTGGTGTTAAAACAAGCTTGGCACCGAATGCTTTCATGAGTTTTCTTCTTTCTTCACTCATTGTATCAGGCATTACGATAATGACTTCAAAACCTAAAGCCGTACCAATGGCACATAATCCAATACCTGTATTACCACTTGTTGGTTCTATAATTGTTGCACCAGGTTGTAGTTTTCCAGATTCTAAAGCATCTAATAACATACCTCTTGCAACACGATCTTTGACACTGCCAGCAGGATTATAATATTCCAGCTTGGCGAATAAATGGGCCTGAGTTTGTTCCTGCTTTTCTATATGATGTAATTGTAGAATAGGTGTTTGTCCTACCATCTCTTGAATACTGTGATAAATTTTCATATCTGAAAACCTCCTTTTTATTGTCCTCATTATAGAAAGTATAGGCTAAAAAAGCAAAGAATATGATAAATCTTTTGTGTGTCATTGATAAGAAAATCATAATATTATTTACCAAATCTTCATATTCTATGTTATAATGAAAAAACATAGAGGGAGGAATAAAAATGATCTGTTATGATAAAAATGATATAAAGGATTTAAAAAATCATGAAGATAAATATTATATGCCAAATGCATTGTTTGATACAATGCAATACAAACTTGTCCGTTTGGAAGTCAAATGGGCTTATGTTGCATGTTTGAATGTTATGTTGAAAACACCATTATATGATTATGATGGATTTGCTTATATTAAAGATGATCATCCTCAAATGATTGAAGTTTTAAAAGACTTAGCTCATAAAAATGTTGATCAGCAAAAAATTGATGGTTATATTCAAGAATTAGAAGATTGTGGACTTGCTCAAAGAAAAGGTAGAAATATTTATTTGAAAAAAATTTCTAATATCTTTTAGGAGGTTATTATGTTTGATTTGATTGTTAAAAAAACAATTCCAAATTATCAAGATACACAAGCACCTGAAATAAGAGAAAAGTATGGAACACTATGTAGTGTTCTTTCTATTATATGTAACTGTGTCATGGTGATCTTTAAATTATTATTTGGATTTATGACACATTCAGTAGCTATTCAGGCTGATGGATTTAACAATCTATCAGATATGGGGAGCAATTTAGCAACGCTTTTTGGTTTTAAATTAGCAGGAAAACATCCTGATAGTGACCATCCTTATGGACATGGTCGTTATGAATATATTGCTGGATTAATCATTTCTTTTTTAATTTTATTAGTAGCGTTTTCCTCTTTTAAAGAATCAGTAATGAAAATTATCAAACCTGAAACCCTTCTTTTTACATGGGGTGCCCTCATTGTTTTGGTGGTATCTATTTTTATCAAATTATGGATGGCTTCTTTTAATAGAAAAGCTGGAAAAATCATTGATTCCACATCTTTAAAAGCAGCTTCGCAAGATAGTTTAAATGATGTCTGTGCAACTCTTGCAACCTTGGTTTCTTTATGTTTAAGTTTAGTAACCTCATTTCCTGTGGATGGAATAATTGGGGTTATTGTTTCCATTGTTGTGTTTAAGTCAGGAATTGATATTTTTAAGGATACTGTTGATCCATTATTAGGAAAAGCGCCTGATAAAGAACTGGTTAATGACATCTATGAGTATGTTCTATCATTTGATCAGGTTTTAGGTATTCATGATTTTATGTTGCACGATTATGGGCCTGGACGTCAATATATGACTTTTCATGCTGAAGTGGATAGTCATGAAGATATCATGACTGTTCATGATCAGATTGATGTTATTGAAAGAGATTTATTAGAAAAGTTTAATATTTTAACAACAATCCATATGGATCCTATTGATACAATGGATGAACTTACAAATCAGTTAAAACAGGAAGTTCAAAATATTATTCAGGCATTGAATCCAAACTATAGCATTCATGATTTTCGACTGGTCAAAGGACCAACACATGTTAATCTGATTTTTGATGTTTTATTGCCTGCTGATGATGAAATTTCACATCAGGAGTTGAAGCAAAAAATCACAGAAGCGATTCAACAAATCAATTCACACTATTTTTGTGTGATACAGATAGATCACGCATTTTTATAAAAAGTGTTTGACAAATGTTTATAGACAAGATAATATATTATTAACAACAGTGAAGAGAAGAGTAGTTTATGATGATTTGATAGAGAGTTCTTGGTTGGTGGAAAAGAATATTGAGGCATAAATGAAGATGGTCTTGGAGTTTCATTAGTGAATGATTTAGCTAATGGCGGGTGTACCCGTTATCGTACTAGAGTATGTTGGTACTCGAAGAGATTGTTATAGTGATGTAACGATGAATTAAGGTGGTAACACGGGTTATATACTCGTCCTTAGCGGGACGAGTTTTTTTATTTATAGGAGGGATTTCATGATTGAATTAAAACATATTCAAAAAGTTTTCCATACACCTAAAGGAGATATTCATGCCTGTCAGGATGTTAATTTAACAATCCAGAATGGTGAAATCTTTGGGGTTATTGGATATAGTGGTGCTGGGAAGTCAACACTTGTTCGTATTATTAATCAGCTTGAAAAACAGACAAGTGGAGAAGTCTTTATTGATGGTGAAGATATTTCATTATACAATGCTAAAGATTTAAGAAAGAAAAGAACAGAGATGGGAATGATTTTTCAACATTTTAATTTATTGTGGTCAAGAACAGTACAAAAAAATATTGAATTGCCATTAGAGATTGCTGGTGTTGAAAAAAGCAAACGTGTTCAAAAAGCAAAAGAATTAATTGAACTGGTTGGATTGCAGGGACGTGAAAATGCTTATCCAAGTGAATTATCTGGCGGACAGAAACAACGTGTAGGTATCGCAAGAGCATTAGCCAATGATCCAAGTATTCTGTTATGTGATGAAGCAACCAGTGCATTGGATCCAGATACAACGGAACAGATTTTAGATTTATTAAAAGATATCAATCAAAAACTTGGGATTACGATTGTCATGATTACACATCAGATGGAAGTCGTACAAAAAATCTGTCATCGTATCGCTGTTATGAGTGAAGGGAAAGTTGTAGAAACAGGTCGTGTCAAAGATATCTTTGAACATCCTCATCATCACATTACCAAACGTTTTGTCAGAGATATATCAAGTAAGATTGATGATGATAAGCAAAATGAAAATCTCAAACAGATTTATCCAGATGGTATTTTATTAAGATTAACATTTGATGAAGATATTTCCAGACAACCTATTGTTTCTCGTGTCATTAAAGAAACAAAATTAGATTTAAGTATTGTTTCAGGAAATCTCACAAATACAATTGATAGTTCTTTTGGAGTATTGATTGTCAATGTCATAGGTGGAACACAACAGGATTATGAAGATGTCATTCAAAAATTTAAAGACTATCAGGTTATTGTGGAGGTGATTTAAGATGAGTGAATTTTTAAGTCAAATTGACTGGGATGCTATGTATGTTGCCATCCAGGAAACATTATTGATGACAGTGATTTCTTTAGTGATTGCTGTTATATTAGGGTTTGTTTTAGGAATCATCCTTTATATCACAAAAGAAGACGGACTTTATCCTCATAAAGTTATTCATCGTATTTTAGATTTCATTATTAATCTTTTTAGAGCTATCCCATTTATTATTTTAATATTCCTGCTTCTACAGTTTACAATTAAAATCATGGGAACAATGTTAGGAGTCAAAGGCGCTTTACCAGCACTGATTCTATCAAGTGCACCTTTCTATGCAAGAATGTGTATGATAGCTTTAAGTGAGATTGATAAAGGAACAATTGAAGCCAGCAAGGCTATGGGGGCAAGTTCCTGGCAGATTATTACAAAGGTTCTTATACCTGAAGCTAAACCAGCATTAATTTCAAGTATGACTGTTATGGCTATTTCTTTGGTAGGTTATACAGCTATGGCAGGATGTATTGGATCTGGAGGACTTGGAAACTTAGCCTATATGTATGGATATGCTAGACAAAATATGCCAGTTATGTATACAGCGACATTCTTTGTTTTAGTGATTGTCTTTATTATACAGATTATTGGAGATTTGATTGTGAAAAGAATTGATAAGAGATAGGGAGGAAAACATATGAAAAAATTATTTATTGGAATTTGTGCATTATTTTTAGCTACTGGATTAACAGGTTGTGGAGGTGGAAACACAGCGAGTGACGAAAAAACATTAACTGTTTCTGCAACATTAGATCCTCATTCTAAAATTTTAGAGGAAGCTAAACCTATATTGAAAGAAAAATATGACATTGATTTAGAAATTAAAGTGTTGGATGATTATTATATTTTCAACAAAGCTTTAGATGCAGGAGAAGTAGATGCTAACTATTTCCAACATCGTCCATTCTTTGAAGGTGAACTTAGTGAACATGGATATAAAATTGTAGAGGAAGCTGGTATTCATTTAGAGCCATTTGGATTTTATTCTCAGACAATAAAAGATATTAAAGATATTCCTGAAAATGGGGAAGTGATTATTTCTAACTCTGTAGCTGACCATGGAAGAATTCTTGGAATTCTAGAAGATGCTGGAGTGATTGAATTAAGTGATGATGTAGAACGTCTTGAAGCAACAACAGAGGATATTGTATCTAATCCAAAGAATTTATCATTTGAAGAAATTAAACCAGAATTACTTGCAACTGCTTATCAAAATAATCAAGGAGATTTAGTTGCCATTAATGGAAACTATGCCCTACAGGCTGGATTAAATCCAACAGAAGATTCGTTAATTATTGAAACAGTAGATGCTGATAATCCATATGTGAATATTGTTGCAGTACAAGAAGGTCATGAAAATGATGAAAAGATTAAAGCATTGATTGAAGTCTTAAAATCTGATGAAATGAAACAATTTGTAGAAGATGAATATAAAGGTGCTGTTGTCATGGTAGATTAAGATGAGTATTTCTCATCCATTGGCATAAACTTAAGATATACTCTTAGGTTTATGCCTTTTTAATAGGATTTCATATTTGAATTGTGGTATAGGATGATGATGTTATATTGATGAAAGTTATAAAAATAATAGTGGTCGTCCAAATGATTGAAGATAATGATATTGGAGGAATATCTATCTATGATATGGGATTGAAAGAATTTACACGATATAATGGGTCAGTTGAAGAAATACCACTTCTTGTAGATAATGAAATGATGATTGTTGATCTCATTATGTTTTTTATTCTATGTTATTACTTAAATAAAAATTATCTCATCAATCATCAAAGAGATTATATGATGATGAGAATTGTGGGAATGACAAAAAGAGAAATGTTAATCAAAGAAGTAGAAAAAGGTTTTTATTCTTTTGTCATTATTAATATTATGAATATAACTTTGATTTTATTGGTAGAATCTTATCTTCAGATTGTCTATATTCCTATAGTGGAATTTCTTATGATGAGTTTCATATGTTTAGGTATATGTGTGGTTATTTATATGATGCCATTATATGTTTTATGGAATGATTTAATGAATATTGATAATGGAGGTGGATTATCATGATCATTTTAGAAGGGAAGAATTTAAGAAAAACTTATGGATATGCTGAAAACAAGGTAGATGCGATTAAGAATATTTCAATAGAAATTGAAGAAGGTTCTTTTGTGGCTGTTGTTGGAACCAGTGGTAGTGGGAAGAGTACTTTATTGCATGTATTGGCTGGTTTGGTAAAGCCAAATGCTGGAAAAGTTTATTTACAGGGAGAATCACTCTATGATATGAATGATGATCGTTTAACGCGTTTAAGAAGGAGAAAAATGGGATTTGTGTTTCAATTCTTTAATCTGATTACAACTCATAATGTGATTGAAAATATTGTTTTACCAATTCATTTAGATAATAGACAGGTGGATGAAGAATATGTGAATGAGATTATTGATTTATTGAAACTTAAGGAAAAGAAATATGCCTTTATTCATGAACTTTCAGGTGGACAACAGCAACGTGTTGCAATTGCTAGAGCACTGGCCTCTAAACCAGCAATTATCTTTGCCGATGAGCCAACTGGAAATTTAGATGCGAAGAGTTCACAGGAAGTGATTCAATTATTAAAAATAGCCCAAAGAAAATATCATGAAACTGTAATTATGGTGACACATGATGAAATGATTGCTAATGTAGCTGATCGTATTTTACGTATTGAAGATGGACAAATCATACAGGATACGGCACAAAAAAACGAATGATTGTATAAATCATTCGTTTTGAATTTTTATTGAATTGGTTCAAAATCAATAGCACCATGTTTACATAATGGACAGATGTAGTCTTCTGGAAGAACATCTCCTTCATAAATGTAACCACAGATTTTACATACAAATCCTTTTTTGCCTTCTGTTTGAGGTTTTGGTTTGACATGATTTTGATAATATGTATAAGTCATTGTATCTAAATCAGAAATGACGCGCGCTTCTGTTACTTTACATATAAACATACCATGTGTCTGTAAGTCTACATATTCTTCAACTTCAAGTGACATAAAAGCATTAATATAACGAGGTAAGAAAGCTAAACCGTTATCAGCATATAATGGTTCAAAACCATCGAATTTATTAACTGTACGACCACTTTGGAAACCAAATCTTTCAAAAATACTAAATGGAGCATCAACAGATAAACAGTTGACATTCATTTTTCCCGTTTGTTTAATGACATGATGTGAATAATTTTGTTTATTAATATTCACCGCAACACGATTTGGATTATCACTGACTTGTGTGACAGTATTAACAATTAATCCGTTATCTTGTTTACCATCATGACTTGTCACAACATAAAGTCCATAACCAATTTTAAATAAAGCACTCATATCATGTTTATTTGCTTTATCATTAGATTTGGCAATATAGTCACGACATAATTCATCCGCTAATTGATCAATGGCTTCTTGACTTTCACTATTTAATGCTGATTTAACAGTGACATGATTTTCAGCCCAAGTTATGTTCTTACAGTTTTCTAACATGCCTTTCATGACTTTACAAGCCATTGGAGCCCATGATCCATTTTCTATTAATGCGATTGTACGATTTTGGAAATTTCTTTCCGTTAAATGATGAATGAATTCTTTCATGAATGGGAAAACATCTGCATTATAAGTCACTGAAGCTAAAACAAGCTTACCATATCGAAAAGCATCACTTACACATAAAGCCATATCATCACGTGCTAAATCATGCACAACAACTTTTGGACATCCTTTTTCTGTTAATTTTGATGCCAATAAATCAACTGCTTTTTGAGTATGTCCATAAATAGAATTATAAGCAATCATAACACCATCTGTTTCCACACTATAAGATGACCATGTCTGATAAAGATTTAAATAGTGTGATAGATTGTCTTTTAAAACAGGTCCATGTAATGGACAGATCATTTGAATATCTAAAGTTGCAGCTTTTTTAAGCACTGCCTGGACTTGTGCACCATATTTTCCAACAATACCAATGTAGTAACGACGTGCTTCATCATCCCAGTCTTCTTTGACATCATTAGCTCCAAATTTTCCAAATCCATCTGCTGAAAATAAAATCTTATCCTTTTGATCATAAGTCATCATCACTTCAGGCCAATGTACCATTGGCGCAAATACAAATGATAATGTATGTTGACCTAAACATAATTCTTCACCATTTTTCACAACTAATCTTTGATAATTTTCATCTAAAGCGAAGAACTGTTCTATCATCATAAATGTTTTAGCATTCCCCACTAATGTTGTGTTAGGGTAAACTTTCATAAAGTTTAAGATATTAGCAGAATGGTCAGGTTCCATATGTTGAATAATTAAATAATCAGGCTGACGCCCTTGTAAAACTTCATCAATATTATCTAGCCATTCATGTGTAAAATGAATATCTACAGTATCCATTATCGCAATCTTTTCATCTAAAATCACATAAGAATTATAAGCCATACCATTTGGGACAACGTATTGTCCTTCAAATAAATCAATATGATGGTCATTAACACCTACATATCTGATATCTTTTGTTATTTCCATACTTTGAACTCCTTTCAATGTCTCTATTCATTATAGTCATATCCTAGTGAAAAATCAATGTCGATGCGTAAAACAAAAAATGTTTATTTTCATGATAAAAAAGTGTAAAATAAAAATATAAAATCAATGTAAAGAAAACCTAAAGTTTTTGTAAATAAGATAAATAAGCTTGATTATATGAATAAGACATATTATTTTTTTATTAACATATATAAGGAGGAAATTATGAGAGGTTGTAGAGAAAATAGAGAATTATCATGGTTAAAATTCAACGACCGTGTTTTAATGCAGGCAAAGGATAAAAAAGTACCTTTAGGAGAACAGTTAAACTTTGTATCTATCTTTCAATCCAATATGGATGAATTTTTTATGGTGCGCATTGGAACATTATATGATCAAATGTTATTTTACCCATCTTCTAAAGATAATAAAACACAAATGACAGGAGAAGAACAATTAAAAGCCTGTTTAACAAGAGTTGGTTTTTTAAATCGTAAAAAAGATCGTATTTATGCACGTATTATGGATGAATTAAAAGAATATGGTTGGGGTATTGTCAAATATCATCAATTAAAGAATAAAGAAGATCGTAAATATTTTGAAAAATATTTTGATTCAGAAATCTTACCTTTGATTTCACCACAGGTTGTATCTAAAAGACAGCCATTTCCTTTTTTAAATAACAAGGAATTATATATTATTGTTCAGTTAGAATCTAAAAAAGGAAAACGTAAAATGGGGATTGTCTCTTGTGGTAACGCTATTGATGAAAGAATGTTGGCAGTCCCAAGTATGCAAGGTCAGTTTATTTTAGTAGAAGATATTATTTTACATTTTGTATCTAAAGTCTTTAGTAAATATACGATTAAAAATAAAGGTTTTATTCGTGTGACAAGAAGTGCTGATATTGATGAAGATGATCATTCTTTGGAAGGACATGATGATTATCGTGAAATGATGGAAACTTTGATTAAACAACGTCGTAAATTATGTCCAATTCGTTTGGAAATTTCAGAAGGATTGGAAGATTTGGAAATTATGATGTTGATGAATTTCTTGAATTTAAAGAAAAATCAAGTGTTCTTATCTCAAGCACCATTGGATTTAGGATTCATTGGAACTTTGCGTGATCATTTACGTATGTTACATCCACAGTTATTTTATAAGAAATTAGAGCCAAGAAATAGTCCAATGGTTGAAAATGCTGTGCCAATGATTAAACAGATTAGTAAAAAAGATATTTTACTTGCGTATCCTTTTGAATCCATGTCACCATTTTTAAGACTATTAGATGAAGCCAGCCGTGATCCACATGTTGCAAGTATCAAGATGACATTGTATCGTGTCGCTAAAAATTCTAAGATTGTTAAATCTTTGATTAGAGCAGCTGATAATGGAAAAGAAGTTGTTGTTTTGGTGGAATTAAGAGCGCGTTTTGATGAAGAAAATAATATTGACTGGTCAAAACGTCTAGAAGCGGCTGGATGTCGTGTGATCTATGGATTGGATGGTTATAAAGTTCATTCAAAACTATGTCTGATTACTTATAAAAATAGTCAAGGTGTTCAATATGTTTCACAGATTGGAACAGGAAACTATAATGAAAATACCGCTAAACTTTATACAGATTTATCTTTAATGACACATCATCATGAATTAGGTGAAGAAATTAATGATGTCTTTAATCATTTAAGTTTAGGGGAAACCATGTCACATACAGAGCATTTGATGGTGGCACCACACTGTATGTTGTCAAAAATCTGTGAATATATTGATGAACAAATTGCATTAGCTAAAGAAGGTAAAGAAGCTTATGTTGGATTTAAATGTAATTCTGTGACATCCAAAACAATGATTAATAAGTTAATTGAAGCCAGTCAGGCTGGTGTTAAGATTGATATGATTGTCAGAGGAATTTGTTGTATTATTCCTCATGTAGAAGGTTATACTGATAATATCCGTGTGATTTCTATTGTAGGACGTTATCTGGAACATTCACGTATTTATATTTTTGGAACTGGCGAAGACAAAAAAGTTTATATTTCTTCAGCTGATTTAATGACAAGAAATCTAGAAAGCCGTGTTGAAGTTGCGACACCTATTTTCGATAAAAAGATTCAAAATATCATTTGTTCAATGTTTAATACTATGTTGAATGATAATGTGAAAGCTTGTGAATTATTGGGAGATGGAAGTTATAAACATATTAAAAATAAACAGACTGCAATGAATAGTCAGGAATACTTTTTTAAAAAAGGAATTGATGTAAAGGAGTCATGATATTGTGAGAGTGGGTATTTTAACAAGTGGTGGTGATTGTCAGGCTTTAAATGCGACAATGAGAGGACTGGCTAAAACACTTTATCAACAGAAAAAAGATATTGAAATTATTGGTTTTTTAGATGGGTATAAAGGTCTTATGTATGAAAACTATCGTATCATGAAACCTGAAGATTTTGAAGATATATTGAATCTTGGAGGTACCATTTTAGGGACTTCAAGATGTCCGTTTAAAAAAATGCGTGTGATTGAAAATGGTTTTGATAAAGTGGCTG
>OGPH01000376.1_pt1 | contig 48763 bp, 45 predicted proteins | sample 1552891 | NCBI WGS metagenome assembly OGPH01 (sample SAMEA2580272, study PRJEB22360) | human gut metagenome | biome: human gut; feature: human-associated habitat; material: faeces | place: Denmark | collected 2008/2010 | reverse complement strand
GTAGGACTTTTGTCTGCAGATAACATTAAGGATAAAGCCTTAAGAGTAAAAGTTGGTGATCACCATCGATCCGGCCAGAACCAGACCTAACATTTTTGCTGTTTTTCTTCCCAAAACATTATCCTCCTTTTTTTTAAATAGGATAAGTGCCAACCCTCCGTGGCTCTTATCGTTTTCGTTATATAGAGTATAACATTTTTACCATCTATTGGCAAATTATTATTGTGTTATGATAATCATAAGTTTTTATTTATACCGTTCGTTTCTTCGTCGTTTCCGGCACAATATACCAGAAAAATTTTATTTTTTTCGTAAATACGAGTTTGTTTCTGCCGGAAGCCCTTTCTTTTCCAGTCTGCGATGGCTCCAGCGTTTTACTGTTTTATACAAAACAGAGAATACAGGAACCGCACAGATCATACCGATCAATCCAAACAACGATCCGAATACCAAGATGGAAAACAAAATCCAGAAACTTTCCAAACCAACCGATTCTCCAATGATCTTCGGACCGATAATATTTCCGTCCACCTGCTGAATGATGATGATAAGTACAAGGAAGATCACTCCTTTAAACGGCGATGCCAGAAAGACAAGCAGCGCACTTGGGATGGCTCCGATATATGGTCCAAAAAATGGGATGATATTGGTTACGCCGACGAGTACACTGATCAACGCCGTGTATGGAATATCCGCAATACTGAGAGCAATAAAGGTAATGATCGCTACAATGATCGAGTCAATGATCTTTCCACTGAAAAACTTGGCAAAAGACCAGTTAATGTCTTTTCCAAAAGACAAAATACGGTTTGCCCTCTTTTCTGAAAAAATCGTATATAAAAGGCGTTTCGCCTGGGCGCAGAACCGCTCTTTTCCCGCCATCAGATAAATGGAAACGATAATACCGATGACAACATTTAACAGCATACCAAGGGCACTCAAAAGACCATCCGACACACTGCCGAGGATTTCCGTGCTTGCCGGCAAAAGGTCATTCTGTACCCAATTGCGAACCTGAGTATACACGGTATTTGTACTTTCTTTCATATATTGTGCTATTTCCGGATGTTTTTTCCCGATATCGTTCGCTACCTGAAGCGTATTTCGGTAATAATCCGGAAGATTATCTGCCAGATTGGTAATACTGTCGACAACTTCCGGCACGACAAGCATAGACAGCCAGAAAATCACTGCAGCTGCAAGCACGAGTACAAGTACAATTGATATCCCTCTTGCAAATGCGCGCACTCTCTTATCCGTCTTATTGATTTTTCGAAGCAAAGGAATGAACACCATTCTCTCCATGCCATTGACCATTGGGCTTAACAGATAGGCGATCACCAAGCCGATATAAATAGGCGTCAATGCCGAATTCAATTTTCCAAAAGCTGCTGTTACTACATCAAAATAAAAAAAGATAAACCCACAGACAAAACCAGCCATTAAGACACAAAACGCCGTAATCCCTGCATATATGTATTTATTCTCCAATTTTTTCATAGATGTCCTCCATTCCATTTTCTCCCATATCAAAAAGGTTAGCGACTGCCACTAACCTCATTATACTTTGTTTTTCCATAATTCACAATGTTTTTTCATAACAATTCCAAACGTTTTATCCTTTCATCTTTGGCTTAAATACCAGTGACGCCAAAAAGCTGATGACAAGTGCCCCTGAAATACCGACAGCCGCCCGCTCCATACCACCATAAAAGATACCGATAAACCCTCTTTTATCTACCGCTTCTTTCACACCTTCAAATAAAAGATGTCCAAACCCGATCAAAGGCACCGTCGCTCCGGCTTTTGCCCAGTTGGCAAACGGTTCATACAGATGCAGGGTGCTTAATACCGCTCCCAGACATACCAAGATAACCATAATCCTTCCCGGAAGCAGTTTCGTATTGTCCATAAACAGCTGCACTACCGCGCAGATTGCTCCCCCGATTAAAAAAGAAATCAAATACTCCATCTTGTCTTCTCCTTTCACATACATTCGAGCATGACACCATGCGCGATTCCCGGCACCGAATTTCCCTCATTGAAACTGACGGTCGATAAAAGCGCTCCGGTCGGCACAAACAGCACTCTCCGCCACGCATGTTTCCGCATTTTTTTCAAGATATACCCCGTCAGCGTGATCGCGCTGCAGCCACAGCCGCTTCCTCCGGCATGCGTATCCTGTTCTTCGTTATAATAAATTTCCGTTCCGCAGTCCATATGCTGCTTGCTGATATCATATCCGTAACCCAGCAGCATATCCTTTAAAATCCGCTGTCCGATCGTTCCGAGATCCCCTGTAATGATCTTGTCATAATAGTCCGGTTCTACCCCAAAATCTTTGAAATTGTTCAAAATACAATCACAGGCTGCCGGCGCCATACAAGCGCCCATATTCATGCTGTCTTTGATGCCGTAATCCGTGATCACTCCGGTCGTAATCCCGCGGATACACACATAATCCATCTCTTTACGTTTCCATTTTCCGTCTCCCCTTCCGATCACAACCGCGCCGCTTCCTGTCACCGTCCATGTCGCCGAATACGGTCGCTGGTTTCCGTACGCCAAAGGAAAACGAAACTGCTTTTCCGCGCTGGCAAAATGACTCGACGTCATGGCGACAATGTACTCTGCAAAGCCGCCTTCCACAAGCATGGAACCGATTGCCATCGACTCTCCCATCGTCGAGCACGCACCATAAACACCAAACATCGGTATATTCAGATTCATGATGCCAAACGAAGTCGCGATCAGCTGCCCGAGCAGATCCCCTGCCACGATATACCGGATATCTTCCGATTCCAGTCCGGCATTGCGGATTGCGATGTCTGCTGCCATATGCTGCATTTTACTCTCCGCCTCTTCCCATGTTTTTCCACCAAACAACGGATCGTCTTCTATAATGTCATAATATTTTCCAAATTTTCCGGCTCCCTCTTTTTCTCCGGCTACGGAAGCGGCTCCGATAATGCACGGCGGCACTTCAAACTGCACGCTCCGCTTTCCAATCATTTTGTCCATAATTCCTCCAACAACCGTGCACACCCGAGCAGACTTTTGCTGCAAAAAAGCGGCTGCACATACTATTTTTATGTAGTATGCACAACCGCTTTCATTTTATTCATCAAAAATAATTATTTCTTTTTGTTACCGGCTTTTTTCGCTTTGGCTTTCTTCTGAGCACTGCGGTTCATAAAGTACCAAATAGTACCTGCCAGACATACAGAAGAATAGCATCCGGAAATGATACCTGCCATCATCGGTACCGCAAACTGGCGGATGGAATCCACACCAAGAACGGCAAGACAAAGTACCATTACCAACGTTGTGATTGAAGTATTAAAGCTTCGGCTCAAGGTCTCTGTAATACTTGTGTTTACAATTTCTGCCAAGTCCGTGTTGCCCAGTTTCTTACGGTTTTCACGCACACGGTCGAATACTACGATCGTCGCGTTGATCGAGTAACCTACGATCGTCAGCATACAGGCGATAAATGTACTTCCGACAGTAATGGACGCACTTCCGATCGCATAAACCATAAGCACTACCATAACATCATGAAGAAGTGCGATAACGGAACTTGCACCAAATGCAAGATTCTTGAATCGGATCCAGATGTAAATCAACATACCTACTGCTGCAATAAGCACGGCTACGATCGCATCCATACGCATTTCGTTACTTACCGAAGCAGAAATGGTCTCTACTTCGATACTCTTATCACTAACACCATATTTTTCCACTACCGTAGAGATTACTTTCTTCTGCTGGTCTTCGGTAAAGGCCGGTGTACGAACAATCAATGTCTTTTCGCCGGATACATCCGAAAGTTCTGCTTCGGATACATTTGCCGCCGATTTCACAACGTCGGTTACTTCATTTTTGAAGTCTGCGCTCGCATTACCGGAAGCATCAAATCCTTCACCCTTGTAATCCGTAAAGGTAATCGATGTGGAGGAACCACCTAAGAACTCAAGACTATAGTTAAGTGGCTGTCCCATTTTTACCATATTCATAACCAGTCCGCCGATGCACAAAAGAAGAAGGCAGCCGGAAATGATCGCATATTTCTTAATATTTCCAACAAAGTTGATCGGTTTTCTTGCTTTCTGTATTCCGTAGAACTTCACATCGTCAAAACCAAGTCCCACAAATGCATACAAGATCCATCTTGTTACGAAGATTGCCGTAAACATAGAAAGGATAATACCAATTGCCAGTGTCTGGGCAAATCCCATAACGGTACCGGATCCTTTGATATAAAGAACAACGGCAGCGATCAATGTCGTAACGTTACCATCGATGATCGCGGACAACGCTTTCTCAAATCCGATCTTGATTGCTGAACGAACCGTCTTTCCTGTCGCCAGTTCCTCTCGGATACGGGTAAAGATAATACAGTTCGCATCCACCGCCATACCGATTGCAAGAATAACTCCGGCGATACCCGGCAGGGTCAACGTGACATCCAGACCGTTAATGGCAAGCACGGATGCACCTACGTAGAATAACAGCGCAAGGGAGGCTGCTACACCAGGGATCCAATACATAACGATCATGAAGATAATAACCAGGGCAAGACCAATCGCACCGGCGATCAAACTTGTCTTAAGTGCATCTCCACCAAGTTTTGCTCCTACGATATTGGAACGGATATTTTTCAGTTCCAGTGGAAGCGCACCGATACGAAGAGTAGATGCCATATCCTCTGCTTTTGAAAACTCATCAAAACTTCCGGAGATAACGGCTTCTCCACCGTCAATTGCCTCACGGATAACCGGAGAGGATACGATCTCGCCATCGTAAATGATCGAGAACTGCTCACCTACGTGATCGGTTGTTACTTTTTTAAATTTCTTTGTTCCCTTTGCATTAAATGAAAGTTTTACAACATTTTCTGACTGGCCTGTCGTGGAATCCTGCTGTGTTGCTGCTTCTGCAGTCTTTAACATGGAACCGTCGATGATGACATCTTTCTTGTCATAGGTCGCCGTCTTTCCATCTTCTCCAACCTTTACATTGTTGTAAAGAACAAATTCCAACGCTCCCGCTTTTCCAAGCTTGTCCAATACTGCCTGTGGATCATCAACATCCGGAACGTCAACCGTTACACGGTTATTTCCTTCCTGATAAACAGAAGCTTCTGTACTTTCGTTCTGTACACGCATCTGCATTTTATACACAGTATCTTTCATTTCCTGAGCAGTTGGATTTTCTTTTGTCGCTTCGTATGTAACGCTGACACCACCTGCCAAGTCAAGTCCTAAGCGGATGTTTTTTGCACTACCCCGCTTTGCTCCTCCAATTCCCGTGTATGCCACAACACAAACTGCGGCAGTTACAAGGAGAATGACAAGAAGCTGTAAAACGCCCTTTAACTTAGTATTCATTGTGAAAATCTCCTTTTCTAAAAATGTACCAAAATATTATAGCATAAACAAATGCTTTCTTCAAGTAGATTTCTTTCGTTTTAACCGAAGTTCTTTAAAAAAACCGCTCATCAGCCGGCTGCATGGTTCTTCCAAAATCCCCCGCTCCACTTCTACCCTGTGGTTAAACCCCGGCATATCCAGCAGATTCAAGACGGAACCGGCACATCCCGCCTTCGGATTCATGCTTCCGATCACCACTTTGGGGATTCTTGCCTGCACGATCGCTCCGGCACACATCGGGCAGGGTTCCAGTGTGACATACATCGTGCATTCCTCCAGCCGCCAGTCCCCGAGAACCCGGCTTGCCTTATCGATCACAATGATCTCCGCATGCGCCAGTGTGTTTTTCTTTTTATTTCGTTTATTATACCCTCTGGCGATAATTTTCCCCTCATGGACCAGCACACAGCCGATTGGCGTTTCTTCCATGGCATAAGCTTTCTTCGCCTGCCGGAGCGCTTCTTTCATGAATTTTTCGTCTTCGCTCATTTTCTTTCTCATGCGCATTTCCTTTCTGCTAAACATTTCCAATTTACAGCAACAGCCGGGGCAGTGCATGCCTTTTGTCACACTCTGCTCCGGCCATGTATTTTTCATTCTTGCATTTTATTTCTTATGCCAATGCTGCGGTAATGATCGCCATGGAATATACTTCACTTGCATTGCATCCGCGGGAAAGGTCATTGATCGGTGCATTCAGTCCAAGAAGGATTGGGCCGTAAGCATCAAAGTTACCCATACGCTGTGCAATTTTGTAACCGATATTTCCTGCGTTGATATCAGGGAAAATAAAGGTGTTTGCATGTCCAGCCACTTCGGACTGCGGACATTTTGTACGAGCTACACGAGGTGCTACTGCAGCATCAAATTGAAGTTCGCCTTCGATCGGAAGGTTTGGTGCTGCTTTCTTTGTCTTCTCTGCGGCGTTACGCATCTTATCTACATCTTCGCCTTTGCCGGATCCCAATGTAGAATAGCTGAGAAATGCAACCCGAGGATCGATTCCGAAAATCTTTGCACATTCGGAAGCCTCTAACGCGATCTCAACCAATTCATCTTCGGTCGGTTTGATATTAATCGCGCAGTCTGCCATCGCAAGCACTTCATTTTCACCGGTTGCGGATGGACGAACCAGAATAAAGCAGGAAGATACGATGGAATTGTTTGGCTTTGTCTTGATGATCTGCAATGCCGGACGAACCGTATCTGCCGTAGAATATGTCGCTCCACCTAGCAATGCATCTGCTTTTCCCATCTTCACAAGCATCGTTCCGAAATAATTTGCCTGAGACAAAATTCCACGAGCCTGCTCCGGTGTCATTCCTTTATTTTTACGGATCTCACAAAGCATATCCACCATCTCATCAATCTCGTCATAATTCAATGGATCAATGATCTCGGCTCCACGGATATTAAAGCCGCTCTCTTCTGCTGCCTTTGCAATCTCCTCTTTGTTACCAACTAATACAGGGGCAAGAAATGTACTTGCCAAAAGACGGGAAGATGCTTCCAGGATACGAGGATCGCTTCCCTCTGTAAAAACAATTTTTCTTGGATGTTTTTTCAAAATGTCAATCAACTGACCAAAACCAAACATAGCAATATGCCTCCTAATATTTTTTCTCTACTTCTATCATAGCATTTTTTTTGCTAAATACAAGAGGAATTTTATAAAAAAAACAATTTAACTATTCAGTGTCAATGTGCAAAAAATGGCTGGGCGTGCTTGCACGTAAAAGAAATTTTATCAATCCAATTCTACCGCGCCGGTATACAATTGGTAATATCTTCCTTTCTCTGCAAGAAGCTGCTCATGCGTTCCACGTTCAATGATCTCTCCCTGCTCAAGAACCATGATACAATCCGCATTGCGCACGGTAGAAAGACGGTGCGCGATAACAAATGTCGTACGGTTCTTCATCAAGCGCTCCATACCGTGGTCAATGTGCATCTCCGTTCTCGTATCGACTGAACTTGTCGCCTCATCGAGTACAAGGATTGGTGCTTTTGATACGGCTGCCCTGGCAATATTTAACAACTGTCGCTGTCCCTGGCTCAAATTGATACCATCGCCTTCCAGCATCGTATCGTACCCATTTTCGAGACGCATGATAAACGAATGTGCACTGGCGATCTTTGCTGCCTGCTCCACTTCCTCATCCGTCGCATCCGGGCGTCCATAGCGGATATTTTCACGAACCGTTCCGGTAAACAGGTGTGTATCCTGCAATACCATGGCGATATGGCTTCTCAGACTCTTTCTTGCATAGTCTTTAATATCTCTGCCATCAATCGTGATCTTTCCTTCCTGAATGTCATAAAAACGATTCAAAAGGTTGGTAATCGTCGTTTTTCCGGCGCCGGTCGAACCGACAAATGCCACTTTCTGGCCGGCATGCGCATACAAATTGATGTGCTTCAAGATTACTTTATCCGGATTGTAACCAAAGGAAACATCTTCCATAATTACTTCACCTTTGACATTGGCCATCTCTACCGCATCCGGTTTATCTGCCTCTTCCGGCTCTTCATCCATGACTTTGAAGACACGCTCCGCACCGGCAAGCGCGGAAAAGATCGTATTGATCTGCATAGAGATCTCGTTGATCGGACGGCTGAACTGTCGGGAGTAGTTTACAAATACTGTCAATCCCCCAAGACTGAGCCGTCCGGCAAGACAAAACAAACCACCGACACACGCTGTGATACCGTAACTGACCTGTCCGATATTTCCCATGACCGGTCCCATGATACCGCCAAAGAACTGCGCTTTGACCTGTTTCTTACGAAGATCATTGTTCAGATCCGTAAATTCTGCCACTGCTTTTTCCTCGTGGCAGAATACTTTTACTACTTTCTGACCGGTTACTGTCTCTTCGATGTAACCATTTAATTTACCAAGCGCCGACTGCTGCTGGCGATAATATTTGGAACTGCGCTTTGCGATCGAACCACCGGCTTTCAGCATAAGCGGCACAAGCAGGATCGTAAGAAGGGCAAGCCATACGTTCATATAAAGCATAATACTTACCGTACCCACGATACTGATAAATCCCTGAATCAACTGAATCACCGTATTGTTGAGCATTTCACCGACGACATCGACATCGTTTGTAAAACGGCTCATGATATCTCCGGTCGCATTGGTGTCAAAATAACGCACCGGCAAAGTCTGGATATGATCAAACAAGTCTTTACGAAGTGTCTTTAACGCACGCTGCGAAACGCCGATCATAATTCGTTGCTGTAAATACATGGAAATCACACCGATTCCATAAATCGCAAGCATCAAAAGGATGCCAAGTCCTAATGTTTTCAATCCTTCATTGATAATGACACCGGCACCGCCGGCTGCTTTGGATGCCTTATCGTATGTTTCTGTAATTCCGTTGATGATCGGCGACAGCATATAGGATCCTGCCAATGTCGATAAACTGGAAATCACTACACACACCAGTGCAATGATCACGTGTTTCTTATCTTTTCCAAGATAACCGAGAAGGCGTTTTATCGTCTGTTTAGTTTCTTTCGGCTTGCCGCCCATCGCTCTGGCGTGTCTGCCTCCCGGACCATGTCCCGGTCCCCCCATTGGTGGGCCTCCGGCTGGCTTATTTGGCTTTCCGCTCATGCTGACACCTCCTCATTCTTGTCTTTCTGCGAATAATAAATTTCCTGATAAGCTTCACAGGACTTCATCAATTCCTCATGCGTTCCCTGTCCGACGATCTCGCCCTCATCCATTACAAGGATACGGTCTGCGTGTTCTACGGATGAGATTCGCTGTGCAATGATCAGCTTCGTCGCGTCTTTCAAAGACGTGGAGAAACTCTTTCTTATCTCTGCTTCTGTCGCGGTATCTACGGCACTTGTACTATCGTCTAAGATCAAGATTTTCGGCTTTTTCAAAAGAGCTCTTGCGATACAGAGACGCTGTTTTTGTCCACCGGACACATTGACACCGCCCTGTCCCAGTTCCATGTCATACCCATCGGAAAAACTGCGGACAAAACCGTCTGCCTGTGCATAACGTGCCATCTCGTAAACTTCTTCGTCTGTCGCATTTTCGTCTCCCCAGCGGAGATTTTCCATAATGCTTCCGGAGAACAATGTATTTTTCTGAAGCACCATTGCCACGCCGTTTCGCAGATGTTCCAGCGAATAATCTTTGACATTGATGCCATCCACGAGCACTTCTCCCTCGTCGACATCGTACAGACGTGGGATCAGCTGCACGAGCGAACTCTTTCCGGACCCTGTCGAACCGATGATTCCAACCACTTCGCCGGGATTGGCTTTGAAGGAAATGTGTTTCAATACATTGTTATGATTCTTCTTATAATAACGGAATCCGACATTGCGAAATTCAATCGCACCATTTTCCACTTCTTTGTCTTTGCATTTTGCTTCGTTGTCATTGAGGTCGATTTCTGTCATAAGAACCTCTTTGATACGCTTTGAAGAAGCCAATGCACGGGATCCCTGAATCATGATCATTCCAACCATCATCAGCGACATAAGAATCTGTACGATATACGTCGTAAATGCGGTCAAGTCACCGACCGGCATATCGCCGACGATGATCTGGCGTCCACCAAACCATACGACCGCCATCGTCGTAATGTTCATCGCAAGAGTCATGATCGGCATCGTCAAAATAACAATCTTCATCGCCGACAAACTCTTTTCTTTCAGGTCTTCATTGGCTTTGTTAAAAGTTTCTTTTTCAAACTCGTCACGCACAAAAGATTTTACCACGCGTGTGTTTGTGATATTTTCCTGAATTCTCGAGTTCAGGCTGTCGATTTTGGTCTGCATGATGTTAAATCTCGGAAATGCTTTCCCGATTACGATAACCAGCGATACAATCAAAATCGGGATTACCACTCCGAGAATGATTGCCAGTCTCGCATTCATCATGATCGCCATGATCAATCCACCGATCAGCATCCCCGGTGCTCGAAGGAGCATTCGAAGTGCCATTGAAATAACATTCTGCAAGTTCGTAATATCGTTGGTCAATCTCGTTACCAGCGAACCGGTTGAGAATTTTTCGATATTCGCGAAGGAAAACTGCTGTACTTTCGCAAAAATATCTTTTCTCAGATCACCGGCGAAATTTACCGATGCCTTAACAGCAAAATAGGCACCAAGCACACCGCCGCCCATCATACACAATGCAAGAAGCACCATAATGATGCCGTGTGTTATGATATAACCACTTCCGGCGCCTCCCTTAATTCCTTCGTTGATGATCAATGACATCATCTTCGGAAGAAGCACTTCTCCGATCACTTCCACGATCATAAAAATCGGCCCTAAAATAAATGCTGACAGATAGGGAGTGACATATTTTTTATAAATACCCATGGTCTGTTCTCCTTTTACTCTATATTCTTCGCATTGCGGTACATCTGCCCCAATAAGCTTTGAAGCACCTCCAGCTGCTCTTTGTCAAATCCTTCCAGAAGTTTTGCATCCATCTGATGAAAGATTTCTTTGCTCTCTTCAACGACGCCGCGTCCATTTTCCGTCAATTCGACAAATCGCACGCGGGAATCCTGTTCCTGCTGAGTTTTCTGAATGTATCCGCCTTTTTCCAGTTTTTTCAATGAAACTGCCACCGTCGCCGCCGACACTTCCAGTATATTCGCCAGTTCAACCTGTGATGTAACCGGACAATCCGATAACGTCATCAGCATTCTGTGCTGTGCCCTATGAAGCCCGGTTCCGTCCAACAGTTTTTCAATCTTGCGCCGGTGGATCTGATTGATAAACATAATCAGCTTCACCGGATTCGCTTCCCGGATCACCGTCTCCGCATCCATGCGCATATGGCATCTTCCTCTTGGTTCCACACATAAGCCTCCCTTCGTTTTTCATTAACTTGTGTTCTTGTGATTTTAGTTAGTATTTAAATAATTTATATGCTAATTATTAGCATATTAATGATATTATACTCTTTTGAATCCATCTGTCAACAGAAATATTTGAATTTATGATTATTTTAGAATTCTTCTCTCATTCCTTATCTTGTTTTAAAGTCAGTTTAATTAGAAAAAGGAGCTTTTTTTCTCTTCCCGTGGGATTTCGGACACCGACGGTGCGCAGAGGGCATCCTATGCCCTCCCGCACCGCTGCGTGTGTCCACTAAGTGCAAACGGTCCCGCGGGGAAGAAAGAAAAAAGCTCCTTTTCTATCTAAACTCCTTTAAAACACCTCTTTAATACTATCATAATGAAGGAACACGCCTTCTTTTGCAAATGCTTCGATCTCTTCTTTGGTCGCAAGCATAAACCCATCCGTCTCGGCTTCCTGTGGGTGTACATCCTCTTCGGAAAATTCTCCGATAAATTTATATACATCCACAAAATAATTATCGCCTTCCCCCGGATTTTCACGATGATAGGTAAACTGGTATCCACCACCCCAGTTCGACACATCTAATCCTGTCTCTTCTTTCACTTCACGGAGAACTGCCTCTTTGGACTCCTCTCCTGCCATCGCAGCCCCGCCGGACACTTCCCACCAGCCGGGTGCCCAGTTTTTCGTCATAACACGTTTGGTGATCAAAAATCTTCCATCTTTATGTGCCACGACACCAAGCACCGTCAAATGGTACTCATCATCCTTTAAGCACCAGTCATTGCGCTTCATCTTTCTGCCGGTGCGCTGTTTATTTTTGTCATAAATGTCCCAATATTCCACTTTTTCCATTGTCTCTTTTCCTCCATCCTCGTCGTTATGTTCCAGCAATGATTATATCGCAACTTTTTCTTTCATGCAATTACTTTTTTCTCCTTGATTCCTGCCGTATTTTGATTTATTATAGTAATATAAATTGTAACTATTCAGGACCGCTGTGCAAAAACAATGGATTGTGCAGCAGATGTAATAGAACAGCTGTCCACGATGCAGGTATCGTCGGACTTGGAGAACATTATAAAAAACAGCATATCAATCAGACAATGTGCTGCATTACCTTTGATTAAACATATTTATACATCAGAATGGAGGACATTATGAAGCCATTATTTAAAAAGAAAACAAAAGAAACTTCGGTTGAAAAAGCATCTACTACCATTGTAGAACAGACCCCGGTATCCGATAATACCGAAGCAATTCTTCTTACCATTGACCATTTGAAATCAACAAATGAAGAACTCGTAACTCAGGATCTGGAAACCTCTAAGGGCATTCAGGAAATCGAGGCAAGTATTCAGACACTTTCCGATGAAAATGAGGAGCTTTTGAGCCAGTGCCAGGCAATGAATACTTCCTTTGAGGGCATTGTTACCGCGAGTGATGAATTTGCTACTGTACAATCCGAAATTCAGGAATCTGTAAGCACTGCTCAGAATCAGGTAGAAGTTCTGAAAGAAAGTTCCAATACCGTTACCGAGCGTTTTGACGAAATGAATCAGACTTTCGAAAAACTGTTGGAATCTGTTTCCGAGATCCGCAAATCTACTGATGGTATCACCGCGATCGCGAATCAGACAAATCTGCTGGCATTGAACGCTTCCATCGAAGCCGCACGTGCCGGAGAACAGGGACGCGGATTTGCCGTTGTCGCCAATGAAGTACGTGAACTTGCCGACCAGATCAAGATTTTGATCAATGATGTGCAGAACAGCATTGCCGATGTGGAAAAGAGCACTTCCAATCTGAACCAGTCTCTGGAGGATTCCAAGCAGGCGCTTCACAGCAGCATCGAAAATGTCGACAGTACACACAGCATCTTTAATGGCATTAGTGCGAAAGTAACCGGTATCGAGGACGTACACAATGCCATCGACTCCGCTGTCTCTGAAAGCAAGCAGGGTGTCAATGAAATGTTAAATCACATCAATAACAGCCATACCAGTTATTCCCACGTCAGCAATCGTATTTCTGCGATCAATAAGTCTGACACAAAAAAGGGAACTTTGTTTGAGGACCTTGCTAACATGGTCGATCAGCTGCCTCATTTGATCAAAGACAAATAAAGATTTTTTAAAAAGTGTGGTCACACAAAAATGACCACACTTTTTTTATTGCGCATAACTGGCAAGCATTTCCCCGCATGCCACAATCACTTTTTCTCTCACTTCTTCCGGCTCGATCACTGTCACGCCGGTTCCTATCGCCATCAGCCATCCGATAAACTGCTGACTGACCGCCACTGTCACATTGACTTGAAAATACTCGTCATCCAATGGAATCAGCGGAACATTTTTCCCGAAACGATCAATCATAACCCCCACAAGAGAATTGCGGCATTTTAATTTTACCGCCGTCTCCGTTCCGTCATACATGCCAAATACTTTTTTCGAATAGGTTCCGGCATCGACTTTTTCAAAGGTTTCCTCGCCTTCACGCTCATGATCGCACATTTGGATGTCAAGCATTTTGTCCACACGAAAATGTTTGATATACCTCGCCTTGTGGTCAAATCCGATCAAATAATAATTTTCGTCATCCCACATGAGCTGCCACGGCGAAATTTCATACCGTTCACCCTCGTGCTTCAGTTCCATCTGTTTTTTTACATTCCATTGATAATACTGAAACGTGATCGAATGATTTCTTTCTATCGCATGATGAATCTTATCCACATTATAATAGATGCTCTCATTCATCGTTTTCACACGCCCCTGCACATACACCTGACGCTGCAGATCCTGTGCCTGATACTTGCTGGCAAAACTTTCCAGTTTCTTGATCAGTTCCCGGGATTTCTTTTCCGTGATAAATTTCGACGACTGAACCGCATCTACCAAAAGCTTCAATTCCGCAATTTCAAACAAACGGGAGGCGACATGATAGTACGTCGCTCTCCCGTTATTGTAAGAGAGAACATCCAGGCCATACCGCTGCAATTCTTCGATATCCCGATAGATACTTTTCCGCTCTGCCGAAACATCATAGCTTTCCAGCGATGAAATAATCTCATTCATCGTAATCCCATGATTTTCGTCCGTCTTTTCCAATAGAATATCCATGAGATATAGCAGTTTTAGTTTTTGATTTACTCCTTTGGCCATAGATCCGCTCCCCAAATTTTTTTCTATATTTTATTATTCCATTTCTCATCGTTACTCCGCCGTGCCTGCCGTCATTTCCGCCGACACGGTATCCGGTGCCCCCACCGGTGCCTCTGCAGAATCTGCCACTTCATTCGGATCCTGCGTCTCTTTGTCCTCTTCGTCCTCCCAGAGGGAATCGTATTCTTCGCGTTTATCCTTTTGCACCATAGCGCCAATACTTTTTGCTACCTGATACAAACCACTGTCAAATTTCATCAGTTTCATCTCATCCGCCTGCGGGACTTTTGCTCCTTTCATAAGCCGTCTCGCCACTTCGAGAATCTTCATCTGTTCCTCCGTCGCTTCCTTCATGGAATCGGTCTGCTGCTCCGTCGATACGAGCATCTCGACATTGGTCCACTTATCCATCAGTTTTTCCATGTAATCCCGGTATTCATTCTGCTTTTGCTCAATTGCATTTAACGACAATTCCAACGAAACTGCCTCATTTTCATAAACTACTTTTCCGTTTGGTGTTTCTTTGATCTTCTCTTCCAGTTCTTTTTGCTTTTGTCTCAATTCAGAAGCCGTTTTGCTGTAAGATTTGATCTGACTTTGATAAATTCCTCTTGCTTCCTTGATCTGCATACAATCCCCCTCTTTCTATCATTATATATCGTCACAACAGCCTTGGAAGATAACGATTATTTCCATACAAATAGACCGATAATACAGAGTAATTCCAGCACAAATATAACCGGAACGCCGATATAAAATTTCGGTTTGTGTGTCTTATGATGAAACCAATGCATTCCTATAAAAGCACCAAACACACCGAAAACAGCGGACAGCATCAATGTCGACTCCGGTATTCTCCATCTGTGATGCACCGCTTTCCACTTGTCAATCCCATATAAAATACAGACCAAAACATTGATTAATAGGTAAATCAATAAGCCTTTTTCCAGCATTTTACAAATCCCCTTTTCTCGCGTAACGCATTTTCGTCGAACGGGCACGCCCATTCTGCGCACATTCTTTTGCCGAAGGGCGTATGACATCCTTGGAATACTCACTGTAAATTCCCGCTTTGTAACCTTCTTTTAACGCCTTTTTCACCAGTCTGTCCTCGCCCGAATGGAACGTAAGAATCGCAACACGTCCTCCCGGCTTAAGCGCATCCGGCAGTTTTTCCATAAATTCATACAACACTTCAAACTCGTGGTTTACGTCGATGCGAAGTGCCTGAAAGGTACGCTGGCATGTCTTTTTTATCGTGTCTTTTTTCTCTTTCTCCGGCAGAAAATCCAACGTCTTTTCGATAATCTCCCGCAATTTTGTCGTTGTATCGATGGCGTGCCCTCTCCGGATCTCATCTGTGATGGCTTTGGCAATCTCTTCACAATACGGTTCATCCGAATTTTCATACAACATTCCTGCCAGTTCATCTTTGCCAATATTTGCTAATCGTTCTGCCGCACTGATTCCCTCTTTCTGATTCAACCGCAGATCAAGCGGACCATCCACTTTAAAGGAAAATCCTCGCTTTGGATTGTCAATCTGCATCGAGGAAACACCGAGGTCGGCAAGGATAAAATCAAATCCCCCGACTTCTTTCGCAATCTCATCAATGGTGCAAAAATTCTGCAGACGGATTGATAAGATGTCCTCCCCATACCCCAGTGCCTTCAAACGTTCTTTGGTCTTTGCGGATTCCTCCGGGTCTACATCTGTAGCATAAATATGTCCCTGTCCGTTCAGGCAGCCGAGCATCGCTTTCGTATGGCCTCCATAGCCAAGCGTCGCATCGAAACCAATCTCCCCCGGCTGAATTTTCAAATAGTCAAGAATCTCTTCCACCATGATGGAAATGTGCATTCCCGCCGGCGTATTTCCTTTGCGGATAACATGGGCGATCGTATCCTGATATTTTTCCGGCTGTAATTCTTTATACTTTTCTTCAAATTTCTTTGGATATTTTCCTGAATAACGTACTCTTCGTTTATGTGGTTTTTGTTGTTCTTCCATTTTCTTTCCCCTTGCTAACAATAGTTACTCTTAGCATATCACAGTTTTCCGCTCCCCACAACAAAAAAATCACCCTCTGATCCAAATACAGAGAGTGACTTTCTACTTATTTATATTGTTTACTCTTCACTGTTTTTCTTGCTGTTGACATAACTCTTCATCGAATTGATGACAATCGTAAGTCCCAGAACGATAAGTAACACAGCAATGATGAGCTGCAATCCATTGGCAATAAATACCTCGCCCCAGGTTGTGGCACCTGCCGGGATTGTCGTGGAAGCTGCTTCTCCAATGGCTTTTACCATAGCGATCAATCTCTGTACCAAAGCGGTAAATGTTACACAGAGCATGATGATCAAAGGTGGAAAGAGCATTTTGTTGCTTCGTCCCGTCACCTTCGTAAATACGCAGAGTGTCAAAAGAACCAATGCACTTAACAACTGGTTTGCGGAACCAAACAATGGCCAGATGTTTGCATATCCGATTTTTGTAAGTACAAATCCACATACCAACGTAACGATCGTAGCAAAGTATGTATTGCAAAATAATTTTCTCCAAGGAGCGGCATGTTCCATATCATCGACGCTGAAGAGTTCCTGAAAACTCATTCGTCCGATACGTGCTACAGCATCAAGACTGGTAAGTGCAAGTGCCGATACACACATTGTCATAAATACGGTTGCTACATATACCGGAACGCCAAACATTTCGAAGAATCCGGCTACGCCCTGACTGAAGATCTGGAATGGGGTTCCGACGGCCGGTGTTCCATCTGCACTTGCTGCAGCACCAGCGACACAAAGTGCCAGTACCGCAAGCAGACTCTCAAGCACCATCGCACCATATCCGACTTTCAGCATATCTTTTTCATTTTCCACAGTTTTTGACGATGTTCCGGACGAAACCAAACTATGGAATCCGGAAACCGCACCACAGGCAACGGTGACAAACAGGATTGGGAACATCGTACCGAGCGTCTCATTATTGAATCCCGTGTAAACCGGAAGATTCATGCTCGGATGAGCAACAAACAAGCCAACCACTGCACCGGCGATCATTCCAATAAACATAAATGTTGTCATGTAATCACGCGGCTGTTTCAAAAGCCACATTGGAAGTACCGCTGCAAAGAAGATATATACAAATGTGATGTAACTCCAAGTATCTTTGCTAAATTCCAATGGACAATTCATACCGATCACAAAGGAAAGAACGATGCACACGATACCAAATACGGCCTCTTTCCAACCGGACAAATTGAATTTTTTCTGAACCAGTCCGAAGATAACAGCAAATACCATAAACATTATTGACACCATACCGGCTGCTCCGTTTGTTGCTGCCGCTGGAGCTAATGTTCCCGGCTGTTCTACCGAATACGCATTGAATGTTCCGGCAACCATGTCGGCAAATGCTGCTGTTACGATCAATGTAAACAGCCAGCAGAAAAGCAGGAATATTTTTCGTCCAAATTTACCTATGTATTTTTCAATTACCATTCCCATGGATTTTCCCTGATTTTTTACGGATACATACAGGGCTCCAAAGTCGGTAACCGCACCAAAGAATACACCACCGATCAATACCCAAAGCAAAACCGGAAGCCATCCAAAGGCTGCTGCCTGAATCGCACCCGTGACCGGTCCCGCACCGGCGATGGATGAAAACTGGTGGCTGAACACGGTCCATCCATTGGTAGGTACATAATCTTTTCCATCATTGAATTTTACCGCAGGTGTCTCCGCTTTTGGGTCAATGCCCCATTTGTTTGCCAGCCAGCGTCCATACAAAACGTAGGCAGCAAATAAAACAACCGCTGCAATCAATACGATAACTAATGTATTCATAATATCCTCCAATCCGGAGCGTCGCGCAAAAGCGCTCCTCTTTCTAAATATATTTTCATCGGTGCCATGCTATGCAAAAGAAAAAGCCTCCTTCTTTGCACGATAAATCTCATAAGATTTATCCTGCAAAGACGAAGGCTAAAAATGTATCCATATCACTTCCGCGTTACCACTCTGCTTGTCGGCATGCTGCTGTCGACCTCTCACTCGCCACCTGGTATAATTCTGTATACTGTCCAGAAGGCGCCTTTCTATAACGGTAAAGTACCGGCTCGGACTACTTGGTACGATATTACAATACCTTTCCCCTGAGCAGCTCGCAGGTGAGGGCTTTCCCGTTCCTTGTTACTGTTTCTCACAAATAACAGCTTTCTGTAAGCGGTGATACGAGAAGTCATATCCTGTTCAAAGCATTTATCCGATGAATTGACTATATCTTAGACCCAATTTTTTTATTTGTCAAGAGAAATTTTTAATTTTTTCATCTATTGACAGAATCTTCCATGGTTGCTATACTAAAATCAGAATAACGATTCAGGAGCTAACGTACGGGGATTTTCTGAATTAATTGTTACAGATTAGAAAAAGCACGGAGGAAATCTTTATGAAACAAAAACAAACTCTGACAGTCCTTATTCTGATGATGTGTCTGGGAATTACATCCTGTGGACAGCCAGCTCAAACTACGCAGTCCCAAGCACCGGCGTCTACCGCCACGCAGACTCCCGCCTCTCCTTCAGCGACAAGAATCCCATCCGAACCAACGCCGGATCCTTCGTCCATGGATACAATTGATCTGTACGAGTATGACAGCATTGATCCAGCAAAAGGGGATACCCTTGCAGGAGATGATTTTTTAAAGAAATGTTCAGACGGAGATTGTCTGGTTGTTAATGAAAATGTCAAAAAAATCCTCCCCGCCACCCCGAAACAAAGCACGGAGGAATCCGATTCCAATATGGTAGATCTTCTCCTTCTCCGTACCAGTGATCTGGATGTTGAGAGCATTGTCAACCTGTTGGATTTTGCGTCGCCGGATGACATCGTATGGTTTGATCACGGCAAGCGCAAATATTACTCCATTTTAGATGACAAACTTGGTGACTTTTTTAAAGACTATCTTCCGGATTTTAAACCCAAAAACGGATTTCTGATCTATAAAGGGACTTTATTATATTATTATGGGAACGCGAAAGATATTGTTATTCCAAATTCTGTAAAAAAAATTGCTGAAAATGCTTTTTCAAAAAACGAGGATAAGGTAAAACTAAATCGTATTGTCATTCCGGATTCGGTAAAAGAAATCAAATCTTTTGCCTTTTCGGGACGCCGTGTCAAAACCATGATTTTTGGAAAAGGTATCCGGAAAATAGAAGAATGTTCTCTCTGTGACACCATCGACACACTGATCTTTCAGGGAAAAACCGACAAGATCCTGAAAAATGGATTTGACGAACTTTTTTCCGAGGATTTTGATGACGATACCACGTTGGAATTTCCCAATGATTTTTCCGAAAGTTTTACCCTCTGTTATGCAGACGTCACCCCTTCCGGTTCGAAAAAAAATCCGGAATACCGTTTTGATGTTGAATGGGCTCATGTAAAAGGTGCTGATGGCTATGAAATAAAAACCGAAGGGATCACCCAAAATGTGGAAAACGGAAAAAACCATGGTAAACTCCACATTCCCTCTAAAAGAGCAGCGAACGAAGATGCGGATTATTATGGTTCTATTTCCATCCGTCCTTTCCGCTATGTTAATGGCAGAAAACAGTACGGAAGAACATACCGGACCTACTGCGAATACGAAACCGGCTGCTAAGTTTATCATTCCCAAAGCTATGGTTTATAATAATTTATATCTATTTGCTATGCAGTATATTGTGTTTTATAATAGATTATCAATGAAAAACTAAGAGAAAAAGAGGAACTTTTTATGAACAATACCGAAAAACGTCCTAAATTAGATATGTTAAATGGAAGTATCTGGAATAAAATCCCACAATATGCACTTCCGGTTGCCGCAACCGGAATATTAGAACAATTATTTAATGCCTCCGATATTGCTATCGTAGGTAATTTTACCGGTTCCCAGAGTACCGCCTCTGTTGCTGCCGTCGGAGCAAACAGCCCGCTCATCGGTCTGATCCTGAATCTGTTTATCGGCATCGCCCTTGGTGCCAATGTCGTCATCGCCAATGCAGTCGGCAGAAAAGATAAAAAGCAAATTCATGATGCGGTACATACTTCGATCGTAGCTGCGCTTCTCGGAGGTGTACTGCTTGCTATCCTGGGAGAATTACTGGTTTCCACTATTTTACAGCAGCTCAATGTACCTGCTGAAGTATTTCCTTTGGCACTTCGTTACATGCGCATCTACCTGATTGGAATGCCCGCCATCCTTTTATACAACTTTGAATCAGCGGTCTTCCGAAGTGTCGGAGAAACCAAAATGCCTCTGATTGCCTTGGCTTTTTCCGGTGTATTAAATGTATTGTTAAATCTGTTTTTTGTAATCGTGTGTCACAGAAATGTAGATGGCGTCGCTATTGCTACCGTAATTTCCAATGTGGTGAGTTCCTGTTTTCTATTTTATAAACTGCTGAAAACAGATAAATTTATCCATGTCGATATCAAAGATCTGCGAATTGAAATGGCTACCTTCAGGAAAATCTTAAAAATAGGACTTCCTGCCGGCATCCAGAGTGCCGTTTTTGCCATCGCAAACATCGTGATCCAGGCTGCTATTAACAGTCTTGGAACCATCGTAATTGCTGCATCGAGCGCAGCCTTTAATATTGAAATCTTTGCCTATTACATCATGAATTCTTTCAGTCAGGCATGTACCACTTTTGTCGGACAAAATTACGGTGCAAGACAGATGAAACGCTGCAAAAAAACCCTTGCCTTATGTCTGATTGAAGATGTCATTGCTTCCGCTGCTGCCATCCTCATAATCCTATTTGTGGGCAGACAGCTCCTTGCCATTTTCAATCACGATCCACAAGTCATCGAACTCGGCTACACAAGACTTCTTCTTGTATTTACTGCCTACATTTTCAGTATGATGTATGAGTTGATGTCTGGTTATCTCCGTGGTTTTGGTATTTCACTGGTTCCTGCCCTGCTTACGATCCTCGGTGTATGCGGAGTTCGAATCGCATGGGTATATGGTGTATTTCCATCCAGCCGCACCTTCCACACTCTTATGATGGCTTATCCGATCAGTCTTTCCGTTACGGCAGTCCTGATCTTTATCGCATTGATCGTTTACCGGCCTTCAAAGAAACTACTCTCTTAAGGTAATCCCATATTTTTCCAAATCCACCCGTCCATTTTCGACGGGTATACCGTCTTCTTCCAACAGTCTGGTCTGCCCGCCTTCCCCGCCAAAAGCAAATTCGCCGGCGAGTTCTCCTTTCCCGTTGACTACCCGGAAGCAGGGAATGTGCTCGGGATCCGGATTTTTGTGGAGAGCATTTCCGACCGCACGTGCCATCTTCGGATTTCCTGCCATCTGCGCAACCTGTCCATAAGTTGCCACATGCCCTTTCGGAATCTTTTTTACTGCCTCGTAAATCCGTTTTGTCGGACTATCGGTAACAAGGTCATAACTTTCTGCGATCATCTGCCGGACTTCTTTTTCCGGTATCGTTCCATCCAAAATAATTGTATTCCAATGTTCTTTGTTTTGATGCCAGCCCGGTATGACGGCGTCATAAGCTGCCCGCCAAAAATCTCTCGTCTCCGGATTCACCTTCACATTAAGCCAGATTTTTCCCTCTTTTTCATATGTCCACAAAAACGCCTTTTTTGACTTTTTTACTCGCACTAACTGCCAGTTCTGATCCCGGAATGGGGCATCCTGATAAGTCTCCGCAAAAGACAGGGCGTAATTCAATGCTTCCTCTCTTGTTTTCATGCTTTTCTCCTAATATTTCAATCTTTTATACAAAACAAATGCCACTGCACTTGCGGTCGTTTCCGCAATCCAAAAACAGTTCCAGACAGCCGGGCCGCCCAGCATGATTCCCAGCAGATACGCTGCCGGAATAATACCAATAATATAACGAATCAACGAAATCACAAGGGATTGTGCTCCTTTTCCCAGTGCTTCCAGCATTCCACTTACCGTAACCGAAAGAGACGAAATAATAAATCCCATACAAATGATACGGATTGCCGCAGCTCCCTCGGCAATTGTCTGTACACTTTCTGTAAACAGTCCCATCAGATTTTCGGAAAACACAAGGCAGATTCCCATTCCGGCTGCCATAATTGCAGCAATCATAATTAATGCCGTACGGAAAATACGTTTCACTCTTGCCGACTCACCGGCACCATAATTGTAACTGATGATCGGTCGGATCCCCTGAACGATTCCATTGGCAGACAGATAAATGAACGTCTGCAATTTATAATAAATTCCAAGTACCAGCACATACGTTTCGGAGTAAACGGCAAGGATTCCATTCAATGCCGTAATCATAAAAGATGGCAAAGCAAGATTTAATGTCGCCGGAATCCCTACTCCGTACATCTGCTTGCATAACCGTTTCCGTATCAGATTTTTATGCCAGGTCATGTGGAAAGCCATCGGTCTCTTGACAAATATAATAATATATACTACAAGAGGTATTACCTGTCCGATCCCGGTTGCCAATGCCGCTCCCGCGATACCCATTTTCGGGAAAAACCAAATTCCAAAGATCAGCATCGGATCCAGAATAATATTGACAACACATCCGCAAAGCATACTGATCATAGATACTTTCATTCTTCCCTCTGCCTGAAAAATCTTTTCAAATGTAATCGCCACTACATTCGGAATGGTAAACGCAAAGACGATCCATGCATATTTTACAGCATCTTCCAATATCGGTTGCTGGTCCGTAAACATCCCTACAAAATAACGGGCAAATCCGATACTAAACAAGGTAAGCACGATTCCATGCACGATGCTGAGCAGTGTTCCGGAGGTCACCACATCATTGGCGTTTTTCCGTTCTCCGGCTCCCAAGTAAAATGCAGCTGCCGCATTGATTCCGATACCAAATCCTACGGCAATCGCCGTTTCCAATAACTGAAGCGGATATACCAGCGACAATGCTGTCATCGCCTGTTCACTGATCTGTGCAACAAAATAACTGTCAACAATATTGTAAAGAGAATTGACTAGCATCGACAACATCATCGGCAATGACATCGACAATACCAGCGGCAGAATTTTCTTCTCCTTCATAAATGTTTGTTCCATGGTACAACTTCCTCCTGATTCCTTCCTTTGTGTGAATGTTGTGAAACAACGAGTGACATACTGCTCAATCAACGAGACACGCATTCTTCGCACCTTCGGCGCTCATCATCGTGACAGTCGTCACATAATCGCCCAAACCTGCTGTGGGTTTTGTGCAAGCACAACCCACGACAGGTTTGGCGATTGCGTGTCTCGTTGTTTCACGAAAAAAAATCACACCATCCGGATAGACTCCTGATGATGTGACGAAAAGTAAACATGTTTGTTTAGAAAAATTCACATAAGTTTTAGGAGACTATTGTACTATAGTTGGGATGAAAATTCAAGCCTTTTATTTTATATTTGTCTTTCTATTCTTGTTCTTTTGCACTTGCTATTTTATCAAGCAATTCTACAATTTCCTCTTTCGTATAATTTGTCTTTTCTCCTTGTGTAAAAAGCAGACGCAATTCATATAAAGTTGACATCTTTATCGATTTCATTTCTTTTTCTGTCATTTCGTCCATGCCTTTCCACCGCCTTCCTATACGTTTAGTATAGCGATTTTCACGCTTATTTGCAAATGCATTTTTCTATTTATGTCTTTTTTTGTAATCCTGCTCAATCTCCTCCGACCAGCCTGTTCCAATTGCCTGTGCCATCATACAGGGAAGTTCTGCTCCGCGCGCTCTCGTTATCGTTTCTCCCAGCACATCGTAGTTCTTTCTTCGTCATACACCACTAAATATACCATCATTTCACTGTGAAGCAAAAAGCTGCTCAATACTTTTATCGCCGTCTGTACTCCAATCTGTTTTGGAAAACCATAGAATCCGGTTGAAATAAGTGGAAATGCTACACTTTTAAATTTCTTTTTTTCTGCCAGATGCAGACATTTTTGTTGATATCCATTTTTTTGCTGTAAATTATTGTAATAGCTATTGAATTATGATAAAATGAAGCATGCTGATACCTGTGCAGCCATCCGGCTTCACTTGGTGACATAGTATAATAACCCAAACACATAATATTAGGAGGGATCTTTATGAAACAATACTTTCAACTACTTGCACTTACACTTATTTTCTGTACCGGGTGTGGGGCACAGCAAGCATCAACAACCAATTTAACAGACGCCGTTTCGCCTTCTGCCATTGTATCAGGAGCCGCCATTACCCCGGAAGCACTCACTGTCGCAAGTCCGTCAGTCTTTCCTGAAAATACCGAAAATTCTTCTGCATCAATAGGAAAAAACCATACAAAAAATGGTTATGAAAACACCATTTTTACTACCAAAAATTATGTCTATTCTACCGATGGAGAAGGTATTCTTCAGGCACCTATTGTAAAATCAAAAACCGGCGCTTTTTCTTATCCGAAGAAAGGGAACCATTACGTGATAAAACCGGACACGAGTATGACCATCGAAGACATGTATGTCACAGACTCTTACCTATACCTTGTCGAATACGATACCGACTACACCAATCTTTGGCGCATTCCTTTTCGCCGGTCCGGTACAAAGGAAACATTGCGCTGGGAAGACCGCGAGAAAGTATGCAAATTGGAGGATATTATTAAAAAAGATTCACCCGGTATTGACTGGGAAGATTTTCTTTATGCCGAAGATGATAAAATAATATTTTCCTCTGAAAACAATTGCATTTATGCAATCAACTTGGACTCCGGAAAAATTTCGAGACCTTTCAAGGACGTCGGTTCTTACATTGTTGTAGACGAATATGGTGTGCCGCGAAAATATGACGACACAATTTTTCTTCTTTGCAACAAAGACCTTTATCGTATGTCGGTAAATGACTTTTCTGTAAAAAAAGTCTGTAAAAAAGTAACCCGCCTCTTTTATTATGCGCCGGAAGAAGAGGTTCCTGTCTCCCTTTTTCCGACTACTGTTCACAAAAACACATTGTATTTTCTAAAAAAAGATGGAATTTACGGTTACAATATGAAAACAGAAAAAACAGCACAAATTGTTTCCGTGACAGACATTGAAACCCTTTTATCGGGAAAGCGAAACGGCTTCCAAAAAGACATCATTGAAACTTGGAATGTTTATCAATTCTTTGCATTGAAAGGCCGCATTTATGCGATACTTAACGCAAATCAACTCACTTATTCGTCCAGAGATGACGAAAATTACGTCTATGATGATGATTTTGATGAGGATTACAAAACCTATGACTATAAATTATCTGTCGTAAGTTTTCGTGCCTCTGATGGAAACGATCTACGCTACGAAACACAAATGAATACGTTTCTTCAGGAAAAATTAGCCAAACCTTATGAATGCACCGACTACGAGCGGCTTAATTATTGGACCGTCGATACCGGTACCCCACTGTGTCCGGTTGGGAAAAGTCAATGGATCATCGAATTTCCTACCCAGCTTCAAAAAGACGGTAAGCGGTACAAAAGCGACTATTATCTCTATGATGTTCTTACAGGAAACTCTACGAAAATAGAAAGCCGTGAAGGGCAGCAAATGAAAGAATATAAAGTACGTTTCAAATCTTACAATGGTTTTTGCTAAAAAACAAGCCCCCTTCAGAGGGCTCGATCTCTGAAGGGGGCTTATTGAATGATTATCCTTCAATTGCGATATAATTTTTACCAGCAACTGCTTTGTCTGTCTTTTTCGGAATCTTCAATTGCAAGATACCATTTTCATACTTCGCCGAAATCTCATCCTGGGTAATTCCCTCACCGATGTAAAAGCTTCGGCTCATGCTGCCGGCATAACGTTCTTTACGAATGTACTTACCGGTCTTTTTATCTTTTTCATCTTTGTCCAAACCTTTTGCTGCCGAAATGGTGATATAACCATCATTCAGTTCAGCGGTTACTTCATCTTTCTTGAAGCCAGGCAGATCAATGTCAACCTCATACGCATCATCTGTCTCGCGGACATCTGTCTTCATCATGTTCTTTGCATGTTTTCCATAAAGAGGATCTTTCGCCGGAAACATAGCCTTCTCAAATTCCTTACCAAATGGAAAATCATCCATCCAATCATCAAACAAACTCTCTCCAAAAATACTAGGTCTTAACATAAGTCATTTCTCCTTTCCTTCTTGTAACAAGTGTCAGAAATATGGGTTCCTGCAAAACACCATAGGCACTTAGACTTTTGTATTATTAGCACCATCAGAGAAATCTGAAGTGTCGATTGTTAAATTTCGATTCGGATCCGGGTTCCTTTTCGTAACCCCTTTCCTTATCGTTAACTATGTTATACCACTAATTGTTAGCACTGTCAAGAGGTGAGTGCTAATTTTTTTGTGTTTTTTTTGTGTCCTCCTATAAATGCCGAAATTTCGTTATGTTCACATTACATTACTTTCAAAGTAACCGATCTCTTGCAATATAGCATCTAGTATTTTTGCATTTTTAATCGAAAAATCAGCTGTCACAACAGGAGTCTCGCCTTCGATTATGCATCTTCCCAACTGCTCTATTTCTAATTGATAATTATGTGGGCAGTATACATTTCGAATCTGCTCTTTTCCTTCAATAATCAACGTATAGGAAGCATTTCCCTCTTGGTTAAATTCCGTATCGGATTTGATGTCGCCTTTTGTTCCGTGAATATACAATCTATCATAACGATGCGGCTTATCTTTTTCAAAAATCATCCCGCATGTTATCGATGCACGTACATCATTTTCATAATTTAACAATGCAGCTGTATATACATCAACGCCATTTTCATCATACTGTGCCATTGCTTTTACCCGGGATGGCATATCTTCCAAAAGTTTTAACAGCATACTTGTATTATAACAGCCAAGATCATAAACTGCACCCCCATAATTTTCTTTGTGCAGACGAATGTTGCTCTTATCATAATATGAAGTCAAAAACTGAGATTCAATATAACGGATTTCTCCAATTGTTCCTTCTTCAATTTCTTTTTTAAGTGCTGTAACAAAAGGACTGTGAAGGTAGGCATATGCTTCCATTAAAAATACCCCCTTCTCTTTTGCTGCCTCAAAAAGTTCTGCTGTTTGTTTGGGTGTCGGCGCCAATGGTTTTTCGCACAGCACATGCTTTCCTGCTGCAATAGCTTTTTTTACCCATTCATAATGAAGATTATTTGGAAGCGGAATATAAACTGCCTGCACTTTGGGGTCTGACAAAAGTGCTTCATACCCTTCGTATGCTTTTTCAAACCCAAACATATCTTTATAATCTTCTGCTTTTTTCAAGCTGCGCCCTGCAATTCCATACCGTTCACAATTTTCTGCCTTCTGCATTCCCGGTATGCTGCAATCTCTGGCAATTCCTGCTGTTCCTAAAACTCCCCATCTTATCTTTTCCATTTTTTTCCTCCTTAGCATTTCAATCCCGCTTTTTTCAGCCATTTTCGATAGCTTTTCATTTTTCCGGCCGGCACATAAACCGATGCTTTTCTCGGAATTCCACGAAAAGCATTCTTCCCAATATTCTTTTTCTTGAGATACATACTCTGAATCTTTACCGTTTTTACTTTGCGGCAGCCGGCAAACGCGTTCTTGCCGATTCCCGTGACACGATAATGGATTCCTTTGTATTTTACATAATTTGGCACTGTTATTTTTTTGATCTTCTTTGAGTTGCTGCCCATGCAGGTAACATCAAAGATACCCTTTTTCGTATTGACGGCATTGACCCGGTAACGAAGTCCTTTTGCCTTAAATAAAGAACCTTTTAACAGATACGAATACGTTATCTTTCTACCATATTCTGTGTCCTCATTCTCATTGGAACCTTCATAATAAAGATTCTTCTGTTCCGATTTACCGGCACTGCTGCTATTGTCATTGGAACTATTCTTTTCATCTTCCAGCGAATATTTTACGATGTGGGAACGTTCTCCACACCGACGGCAGTGAATGGACTTTTCGCCCTGCGTCGTCGCCGTCGCCGGGATATCAATCGTGAAATCCGACTCCCAATCATGTCCCAGTGGCTGCAAATAGGTATCTATGAGCAAAATGCCTCTCTTCCCAACTGCGTCTGCATACACCTTGTCGCAGTCCCGGCAAATATAATATTCGATATTTCCCGGCTGAGTACATGTCGGTACCTTTGCTTCAAATTTCTGCATATCGTGTTCATGTTCTGCATCCGTTTCCGGACGAACTGTCGCTCCGGATATTTTTTCAATGTTGTAATAATCCCTCGCATTTTTCGGAGTTAGTATCGTGAAATCTTCGGTTCCAGCTCCTTTCCAAGCGTCCTCTGCTGCCTCTGGTGCTATCTTTGCCTTAAATTTCATTCCTTCCAGGGCGGTACAGCCAGCAAATGCTTTGTTTCCAATATTGGTAATTGTTTTTGGCAATGTCACATAGGTAAGTTCTGTCTGAGCAGCAAATGCATTGGCGTCAATAACCGTAACTGTATAAGCCATATCTCCCATCGCAACCTCTGCCGGAATGTTCACTTTACCGGAAATCTTCTCCCCCGGTTTCGCACAAACATGTATCGTCACATTGCCGGAAAGGTCTTCTTCCTTTGTATAACGCACTCCATCTATTTCGATATAAAGAATGTCTCCGCACCTTTCGCACGTTCCTCCGGCATACTGATGTCCCAGCGCCGGAATGACTGTCTGTTCCTCCAGCACCTCACCACACTTCGAGCAATGCCTTCCCTCTGTCACACCGTCTCTGGTACAAGTAGCTGCAACTGCTTCATCAATGACCACCTCGTGAATATGCGATACTTCTCCTGTTTTCTGAATCGTAAAATCTTTTCGAATCGTACCATGGAAAAGCCCCTTACCGGAAATTACCGCTGTCGCCGTTCCGGCATTGACATTCTTTTCATAGGAAATCGTATAATCAATACCCTGCTCCAGCACCGTGTCTTTTCGGTAAGATACTGTCACTTCCGGCTTACAGGCATTTCCATCATAGATAAAGGCGTCTTTTGACAAGCTGACATCCATATCCGAAATGTCCTGACTTCCTTCGCCACCGACACGCAGCATAAAGGTCTGCTTAATGCGTGGATTGTACTTCGGATATACACTCAATTTCGTGATTCCTTCCGCCAAAATCTCAAAATGGTCGTATGGTGCATTATTGCTCGCCTTTTCCGGTACTGCTGCCACTTCTTCATTTGTGGATTCCATTACCATATCCTGATAATCCGGGTCTCCATCACTCGCCTGAATCCAACAGTATAACAGGGATCCTACCGGGTTGCTCGTCGGAAAAACCGTCGAATAACTGGAGATAGAACTTGTGCTGTTTCGCCAATACAATTTCATATTTGTCGGCGGAGTAATACGTATCGTATCGCCGCACACGGAACATTTTCCGGTGCTTTTTCCCTCGGAATCTGCCTCTCCATAAACATAATCATGTGCTTTTTTCGCCACGACTTCTTCTATCGTATTCTGGCAAATGGCACAATAATATTGTTTTTTTCCTTCTTTCGTACATGTAGATTCCGTATACAATGTCATTTTTCTCGGATGATTACATTTTACTGTGATTTCTTTTTGCGCTACGATCGTGTCCCCGGATTTTGCCGTAATGGTAACCGTTCCATTGGTAATTCCTGTCACCTGACCATCCTGCGTCACCGTCGCCACCGCCGGATCCGATGAAGTATAGGTAACATCTTCCATTGACCACACATTACGAATTGCATTGTTTCTTCGAAGTTTCACACGCGGCGTCACCGTCGTCGTTCCATTTGTAAAAATCTGGTCATCCCCGTCCAGATACGTTTCCTGTATATAGTCATTTGATACTTCGATCTTCTGCATCACATCTTCCGGTGCTTCCATCATTGTCTCATCCAAATCCGATTCTGTGGAAAACTCTCCTGCCATTGTTGCCGGATACGGAGCAGCCTCTGAATAAAAACCGCCAAAACCAACATAGGTATACTTCGGGTTGATCATACTTTTATAATGACCGGTTTCCTCACTGAAATCCTGTTTTACCCAATATTGTTTTTCACTGTACCAAAGCAGAATTCCTTCAATCATATCCTTTACATAATAATAAGCAAGATCTTCGGAAGAAGAACTTATCCCATTACTGCCAATGGAAAAAGTATCCTTTTCATTCAAACGGTCATGTCCGGAATCCATAAACCGGAATGCAATTCCCGCTTCTGCCGCACGGATACGTGCAATATACTCCAGATCACTCGACCATTTCAAGGGAACATAATCCGATGGCTGAAGATATCTGCCGGAATCCCTCGGATCCCGTATATTTCCTGCTTCACATGCTTCTTTTCGAATTTCATTGATCTTAGCAAGTGCTTCCTCCGCCTGTGCAAAATAGGATCCATATACACCAACCAGTGTACATCCTTCCGATGCCTCTGTCACATTTGTTTCCAATACTGTCTGTGTTTTCGCTCCTGCCACATTCGCCGGTACAATAAGCGAAAATACCAGCAATCCGGCAAGAATCCTCTTCTTAATTGTTTTCTTTTTCATTTTCATCACTCCATTCATATGTACTAGTTCTGTTCCTTGTCTCCCAGCACCTGCATGATGTCTTCTAAAAACTCTGTCTGGTCACGCCATCTTTGAATGTCTCTGGCAACCACAAAGGCAATCCCAAAAACTATTGCGAGAATGGCAATTCCCGCTTCCTCTATTGAAAGTTTTTCTTTCCATGGTACCACTTCAAAATATGCCGTCGCCGCCAGCACCACAAGCGGTATGGAAATTATTTCCACTTGTTTTTTCAGATTTTCAATGTCTCTCTTCTTTTGAACCAGAAAATGACAGAAATCCTCGTTTTCTTTCTGCTGCTCATAGTTTTTCTGAATCCTTGCCTTCCAATCCGAATACTCCGTCACATAGAGGATTCCATCGTCTTTCGCATCCTGTTTTCTCATCTTTTTATAAATATTGTATTCTGCCAGATAGTCAAATCCATACGCGTTATTCTTTGCCTCCATGCGCTTCTGATAAATTTTATTTACTATTTTACTAAAAATGGCAAATAGAATTACTCCCACTGCACATACCACACAAAAAATCAAAACCTTGAAAAGTGCGGCGCGGTAAATGCCAATCCAAAAACCGGCAACGCCCCCCACGGCACACCATACATATTTTGAATTTTTATATGATTTAATCTTATTTAAAGTATCTTGATTCATAGGCACCTCCTTTATTCCCACGTCTTCCACACATCCGGCTGATATCCCAGTGTCGCCTGTCGGCCATTGCGAACGATCGGAATTTTTAAAATCTGCGGATTTTCAAGTATCTTATCCAATTTATCCTCTTCCGCAATATACGTCACCAATGCAAGAGCATCCCGGTCGTTACATTCTTTGTTAATCATACCTTCCAATCCGCCATTGACGGCTGCCACCGATCGGAATTCGCCTTTGCTTAGTGTCTTTTCCCGCAGATCAATGTATTGAAACCGGATTCCCCGTTCCTTGAAAAAACGCTGTGCTTTTTTCGTGTCATTGTCTTTTTTACTGCCAAAGATTTGGATGTTCATACCTACCTCCTATATTGGATTATTTCACGATAACAATAACTGTCTTCGTTATTCCATAACACTTTACTTTTATTTTTGTCTGCCCCTTCTTCATGCCTTTTAGCATTCCCTTTTTGGTAACTGCTGCAATCTTTTTATTCGCGGAAGCAAACATAACTTTCGTTGTTGGACGGACTTTAACAATAATACGAGCCTTTTTTCCTTTTTTGACCTTTATCATCTTTTTCGCCACTTTAAATGTTGGTTTCTTTACAACAATCCTGCACGTGCTCTGATAACCATCTGCACTCGCAGTAATCAAAGCAGTTCCTGCTTTTTTTGCTGTTACCCGGCCATTTTCATCTACAGCTGCCACTTTTTCATTGTCAGATGTATATTTCACTACACTTTCTGTATCAGCACTAAGCTGTATGATTTTTTTCCCTTTTGTATACAATGTGACAGCTGTCTTGTTCAATGTAAATGCCCGCGGTTCACTAGTTCGCGGCAATGGTGTTACCGTTGGTAGCGTTGGAAGTATTACAGGTGTGGCATCGGGTGTTGAGCTTGGTACTTCTGTCGCAGCCGGAGTTGGAACCGTTGGCGTCGGCACCTGCGTTGGCGCTGTTGTTGGCGCTGTTGTTGGCGCTACGGTTGGCGTCGGCGTCGGGGTCATGGTTGGCGTCGGGGTCATGGTTGGCGTCGGCGTTGGGGTTACTGTCGGAATCGGCTGTTCTTCACCCACCAAAAGCACTCGCGATATACTCTTGCCGGTTTTCGAATGGGTCAGCGTCAATGTCAGTTCACCCTTACAGTTCTCCCAGTCGTATATAGATACAAGCACCTGATTATATTGGCTTTGCTCCTCGTTAATACACTCCTCATCCCAACTGCAGAAAGCCGCTTCCTCTAAATCAACCGCTTCCCCGTTTTCCTTCGTCAATGCCAAATCGTAATCATAAAAAAGTTCCTCAAACGTTGGCTTATAAACCGTACCATCTGCCTTTTTAAATTCAACCGGATAATAATATTCTTTTCCCTGCTGACTGATCACAGATTTTTTATCTGCATCTCCAATCCAATAAAAGTCATCTGCGTCCTCATTTTCCAGTTTTCCAATAATCCAGGAATATATTTCTTCGGTTTTCTTTTTATTTAATTGAAAATTTGTATACTGCGTGCCCTCAATTGTAAAATTCCCACTCGAAGAGGCCTTTGCCTGTATGTAACAATGATTCTCCACAAATCTCGCCATATATTCTGAGCCATTTACGTTTAATTTTGTTAGACCATAGACTTCTCCTTTTATCTCAAGTGTAGTATCATTTCCAACCAAAACGGAACCACATGTTTGATCCTCGCCGGCTACCGTTACACCGGTAAAATTGTTTGCAACACTCGGATTCGTTGACATTTGTCTGAGATCAAGCACCGCATTTTTCTCACAAACGACGTTATTTACGTTAAAATCCGCTTCCTTAGGAAGCGTGATCCGCGACTTTTCTGCCATCGTGAGATTATTGATACCGGAAAATGACAAGGTATCAATATGAGCCCCCGCTTTCACATTAACATTCAACTCACCTATCAGATCCGTCTTGTCAAAATCCGTTACATTACTATCTTTTCCCAGTGTAACATTTACATTTCCTGTCAATGTATGACCATCGGCACCCGCTGCATGAATCTCCGTATCTACCAATTTGGAATCCAGTTCTATATCCACTTTGTCTTGTTCGGAATCGCGATAATAATCTCCTGCATAAATTGCAGCTATCTTAGTCTGGGATATGGGATTGACCACTTTAATCGTTGTGTGGCTTCCCATCTTTCCTTCCTCTCCCTGGTACGCGCCACCGCTGATCAATGGCCTCACATCGTCCTGCAATGTACTGGTTCCTACTCTCGTATCTACCGCATCCAACACCAGCGTATGTCCCGCCGCATAAATTGTTGTCCCACGCGCATTTCCTGCCTGCGGCACCATTTGCAGCCACATATCACGAAACGTAACGTCCGCTCCCAGCTGAATCATACTGCGTATTTTCAAACCTGCTGACGTATCTGAACCAACAATCGTGATATCTTTATCAATAAATAATGGTTTCGGAGATTTGTCTTCGTATGTCTCGTATTTGGTGTAGGAGACTTCACCCACAAGTACAAGTGTCTGTCCCGTCTGAATCTGCTTCAAGGCCGTACGTATATTTTGATACGGTCTTTGGGCGGTTCCGTCACCTTCCGTAAGACTGCCTTCTCCATTTTCCACATAAACCTTAACTTCATCTGCTGCATCCGCCGCCTTAATGCCCATTGGAGCAGCTTGGTTCATAATTAACACTAAAATCAATAATAATACACTTACTTTTTTTCTCATATCACACTTCCTTTTCTGGGGTTATAAGTTTACTTTGCTTCAATGTATCAATCAACAGCACATCCGCAGGCAGCCAATCAACAGAATCCAATTCTTCTTTTGTCAGCCATCTTGCCGCCTCATGCTCTTTCAACACCAAGTTCCCTGACTCAATTTCTGCCAAAAAACAATCCATCGACAAATGGAACGTAGGATAATCATATTCTATCGTATCAATAAGACTTCCCACCTTAATTTTGGTATCAAGTTCTTCCTGTATTTCTCGTTTGAGTGCCTCTTGCGGCGTTTCTCCCGGCTCAATTTTTCCACCGGGGAATTCCCAGCCGCCTTTCATATCTCCGTACCCTCTTTGGGTAGCAAAAAGTATTTCTTTTCCTTGTTCATCGACAGCTTCTATAACCGCCGCCACTACATGTATCGTCTTCATATCGTACCTCTATTCATTCACAAAATACTGATAAATATCTTCTCTCACCGGATGACTCATTTGAAGTTGAAAATTCATAATGGGAAGAAATCTTCCTTTGTCATCCTGAATCCGGGTCTGCTCCCAAGCAGCCGGCATCACTTGTCCCATGTAATAGAAATCCGTTCCTTCTCCATCGCTTTTCTTGATAAACAAAAGAACTTTCAAACCACTTTCCTCAGCATGAATCAACTTTTGTGATTCTACACTATCCAATGACACACGACTCCGAGTCATCCAGCTAAAAATCTGATTATTTACAAATGCATCTTCATACATTGTACTCTTTGCAATATCCTCTTTTTTGTGATACGTCACAAAAATCGGACATGTATCATATTTAATCTTATAACCATAAACAGTCGAACTTTCATCCTTTTCCCAATTCAACAAACGGCATATGTCCTTACGTGAATATTTTTGATACAATGACAGTCCAAGATCATCCATCTCTTTTTGGTATACTTCACTATATCTTCGAATTCCAAGTTCTACTATATCTTTCATTTGCCGGATAAATTCGGATCCCCGGATTCTCACATAATATAAAAATGTCCGAGAGATAAATTGATCTTTTTCTTCTGTCAGTATATCTAATTGACTGTATTTTTTTCGTTCAGACTGCGTATTAATAAATTCTCCTTCAAGAACATGAACAGCAGACTCAAACGATTTTTCAGACATTTCCATATTATAATCCTGCCGTAATTTTATCTCCATCTGTTTCTTATTAAATCTTCCCTCTTGCAATAATTGCTGCAGCATAATAAGTTCATAAATACGTTTTCCATTTGCCAGATTCTGGGATACAAATTTCAGACAGGCTTCTTCCCTGTCCGTCATTTCTCCGCTATACTCCTTATCAATCATTTTCAAAAAATGATAATAATTTCCTGCGTATTGAATCAATAGTAACGGATCGACTTCCCCCTGCGTATAAAAATCGACTATACTTGGAATTTTTCCAAGTCGGTCTTTTACCTCAAAATATTTTGCAGACAACATTTTCTTTGTCGTCCTTAAGCCATCGATGGATTCATATATTTTCTTTCTGCTAATTTCATCAAAATGAATCGTACTTGCACCGGGAATAACGCGGCCGCCTTCCCTCAAATATCTTCGGATATTATCTTTATTATAGCTTCTGTCTCCGGATAGTGCAATTGGAATCATGAAATTATTTTTATAATTTCCAATAAAATCGAGAATTACAACATATTCCTTCCCCTCTGCTTTTCGGAGGCCACGCCCCAACTGCTGAATAAATACGATCGGCGATTGAGTTGGGCGAAGCATAATTACTTGATTTACTTCAACAATATCGGTTCCTTCCGAAAAAATATCAACGGTAATCAAATAATCAAGGTAGTCATCGTCTTCCGACTGCACATCCATCGTCAAGCGTTCAATCGCACGTGCTCTCTCCTCTTCGGAATCCGCACCACTCAACGCCATCGTTCTCCAGCCATGTTCATTAAATTTGCGGGACAGTTCCCTTGCCTCTTCAATACGGCTGCAAAAGATCAAGCCTTTCACACGTTCTCCGGAATATCCAAAATATTTTGCCTGATCCATAACATACTTAACACGCTCATCGCTTGTAAGATATCTGAAGTTTTCCAACTGTTCTTCCTTGGTTTTCCCCTCATCCGAAATCATATGAAGATCGGTAATTCCAAAATAATGAAACGGACAAAGCAAATCCTCCTCCATCGCTTGCTGCAAACGAATTTCGTAAGCTATGTTATGATTAAATATCTCATAAATATTTCTTCCTTCTACATTGTCATCCCGCTTATCCGGCGTCGCAGTCATTCCCAATGTAAATTTCGGGGTAAAATAGTCCATCACCCGCTTAAAACTCTCCGCACTTGTATGATGTGCTTCATCATAAATACATGCTTCAAAATATTCTTTTGGAAACTTTTGTAAATTTTCCATCTTGCTCAACGTCTGAACCGTAGCAAATACAAAATCCGCTTCGTAATCATGCTGATTACCGGAAACAATCCCGGCCCGTATTTTGCTTCCAAATACCTTTTCAAAAGAATTCTTAGCCTGCTTTGCAATTTGATTTCTATGTACTAAAAATAAAACTCTTTTAAAGCCAAGTTCTCGCATCGCAAATGCAGAAGCATAGGTTTTTCCGGTTCCGGTGGCAGAGATCAAAAGTGCCCTGTCATTTCCCTGTTTTATAAGTTTCAGCAATTCATAAATAAACGCCCGCTGCATAGAATTTGGTTTTAAAGAATAGGCTTCAATAGACGGAACCGATTCCCTTTTCGCAATTTCTTTTTGCTCGGAAACCATCTTTTCGAACAATTTTTTCTCTTCGAATCTCTTCCGATATTCTTCAATAAATTCGTCATATTCTTTTGTACACTCTTCTGCATTCCATATCCGCTCAAATTCCGTCACAATATCTTGTATCATTTCACCCTGACCGGTGGAAACCATCTTCGTATTCCATTCCATATTTTTTGTCAAAGCATCTTGCGTCAGATTCGAACTTCCTATGATAAAATGATATTCTTCCTCTTTTTGAAAGATATATCCCTTGGTATGAAAGCCACTTCCGGCACGTTCTGTTTGATACATGCGAAGCTGCACATTGGAGAGACCTGCCAATGTGTCCAATGCCGACGGATCACTAAAGCACAAATAATCTGTCGTCAAAATACGGCCCTTTATCCCCTTATGTTCCAATTCCTTCAACGTCTGCAAAAGCGGCGTAATACCGCCTCTTGTAATAAATGCTACACTGATCGCGAATTCATCACAATGACGCAATTCATCCTCAATTGCCGAAAACACCTTCTGTCCCTTTTCATTGTCATTGTAAACAAACTGAGGGCGATATGCTAAATTAGAGTTCTGCGTCGCATCTATAAACGCTGTATTTAATCCCTTTTTCAATTCTATGATGTTTGTATTCATTATTGTTTCTCCCGGTTTAATTATGGTACTATGATTTCACTCAACTATCTAAAACCATAATACCATAAAAAAGCGCTTGATAAAAGCATTATTTCCGCTTCTTTCATTTTCGGATTACAAAATATATTCCGATAAAATTCTTCCAATCTTTCCAACATCTACAGCTTCCTTAAATAATAGGAAGTTAAAAAAAAGAAAAGCATCACTATAATGCTTTTCTTTTTTCTCAGGAGCTTACCCCACTATCTTTTTAAACTCCTGCATTGCAAATCCATCTGTCATTCCAGCAATATAATCTACAATGGCCCGTACCAGAATTCTTCGCTTTTCAAATAAAACAATATCATCTGAATTTAGGTTTCCTTTTTTATTGTCTATATATTCTTTTATTTCAACTTCGTCTAGCTCATGCTTCGTTATTTTTCTTATTTCCTCATTAACGATTTCAACATTTGAATCCTCTAAATTTATTGCACTTTCTGCAACTGCTCTATTTTTATGTTTAAGCATTTGTATAAAAATCCCATGTATAGTTCCACTATGTAACAATCTTGGATTGTTATAATAACTTCTAAACAAATGCTGCACAACCTTACTCGCATTATAATCTGCCCGGGCAACCTCACAATTACAGATAACCTTTTTCTGAACAACTTTTTCTAAATAATCATTTACTTTCTGAATATCTTCCGGAAAGCAAATAACTTTATTTTTAAACTTCCCATTGTCCTTTTGCATCAATTGCTCATCGTTCATATTTTGTTTTGAATGGTCAATCACTTTCTCCACAAAATAATTAACAATTATCGAAATCACCCTCGCAACTTGTAATCTCTTTTTATCAATTATTAGGCGCTCTTTATTGTCAAGCGCATTCAATTCCTTGCTTATTCTTTCACTTAATTCCTTGCATTTTGCTATTTTCAAACGATCCATATACTCTTCTATGCTCATTACTCCCGAAATTATTGCATCATCTACATCGTGACTTCGTTGTGCAATTTCATCAGCGATTGCCACAACTTGTCCTTCTAAAGTAGAACAAATTTGTTGTTCTTGATTTAAATCAATTTCTAACTGATTCAAATATGCTTTAGGTATAAAATCTTCAATATTTATTTCCTTTTTTAATTTAGTATGTTTCAACACTCCATCAATAACTTGTACACTTACATTTAATCCCAAAAAATCCGTATATTTTTCTTCCAATTCAGTTAATATATGTGCACTTTGATAATTATGTTTAAACCCACCAAATCTGCGATCCTTTAACAGCTGCGTTTCTTTTATTCCTACATCAATACTTCCATTCAAAATTTCATCTAACGTTCGCTCCCCCTGATGTCCAAATGGCGTATGTCCTAAATCATGTCCCAACGCAATTGCCTCTGTCAAATCCAAATTAAGATTCAATGGGTATGCTATCGCTTTTGCAATTTGATTCACTTCTAGAGTATGTGTCATTCTCGTTCTAAAGTAATCTCCTTTTTCCGCCCCAAATATCTGAGCCTTATCAACCATTCGACGAAATGCTCTGCAATTCACAACTCGTTCTCGATCTCTTTGATATTCTGTTCTTCCATTAATCAATTCACTATTAGAATATATTCGAACAGATTCCGAAAAATTTGCCGGCATTACAAGGGATTCTATCATATCCTTTTTTTCTTTTTGCGCTATAATTCTTTCAAGAAGCTCATTATACAAACTTTCCATGTCGCTCATCATAATATACTGCTTTTCCTCAAAATCTTTTTCCAGATCCAAATCTATTTTATCAACAATACTGTCTAAAGCCCGCTTCCCAGTTCCTTTCGTAATATGCGCATACATATTATAATTAATATGATTTTCATCTGTAATACTCTTTACTTTTCCTATAAATATTTCTTCGATTACCTTATTGGTGTAACATATCAACAAAAGTGCAATCTCTTTCTTTTTTTCCCTTTTTGCACACTCCTTGATTTTCTCAAGCTGTAATTCATTTTCTGATCCTTTCTGAGTTGAATAATACCTAATTTCTCCTGTATTGTAACTTTCTTCTGCGTATTGACGAATTTGTTGTACTTTTCCATTATTTTTTATAATTACAACTTTACTCATAACCCTACATCTCCTTTAATGTTTTTTCTTTATTATCCCCCATTTTTTACCTTTTTTCAACATTTTTCGTTCGACAAAATTCGACAAAAACACACGGACTTGCAACTATTATATCCCACTTTTTTATCAAATTATTTTCCCAATTCCCAAAATGCGACCGCACTTGCAGCTGCCACATTCAACGAATCGACTTCATGCGTCATCGGAATATTGACGATAAAATCACTTTTCCGTATCGTCTCATCACACAGTCCATCTCCCTCTGTCCCCATGAGAATCGCAAGTTTGTCCTCTTCTTTCAACGCCGGTGAATCTATGCTGATCGAACCCTCACAAAGTGCCATAGACACTGTTTTGAAGCCCAAATCACACAATAACTCCATATACGCTTTTTCTGTCTCATCAATAAATGTCCACGGCACCTGGAAAACCGTTCCCATACTGACTCGAATCGCCCGCCGGTACAAGGGATCGCTGCATCCCCGTGTAAGCAGCACCGCATCCAGCCCCAATGCCGCCGCAGAACGAAATATCGCCCCTACGTTAGTCGGATTCATGACATTTTCCAATACTACGATTCTCCGGGCATCTCTTACCACCTGCTGAATTTCCGGAAGTTTTCTCCGCCTCATCGCGCACAATGCGCCTCTGGTAAGCTTAAATCCGGTAATTCCAAGCAAAACGTCTTCCGTAGAAGTGTAAACCGGTACACTTTCATATTTTGCCAAAACATGCGCCATCTGACCCAGTACGTCCTTTTCTTCCAAAAGAAACGAAATCGGCTCGTAGCCATCTGCAAGCGCCCGCTCAATCACCTTGGGGCTCTCCGCGATAAATACGCCTTCTGCCGGTTCAAACCTATGCAGCAATCCGGCTTCCGACGTACTTGCATATAAAGCCAGCTCCGGACATTTCAAATCATCTATGTGTATCAGATTCATTTTTTGACTATTCTCCTTATCTTTTTGACCGTCCATTTGCGTTACGTCCAGCACTTTCTGCATCTGCTGCAATCGCCGCATCCTTTCTGACGGGGCTCCGGGCTCCATGGTTTGCACAAAACATCAATTTTTCCGGCATCATATCTCTCTGTGGTACCCAACATTGAAATCTGAACAATATTTTGCGGCAGCTCCGTTATCGTAACCGGTTCCATACGAACTTTGGAGCGATCCATACAACTCTGCACTCGCACCGGATAAAACTGTTGCAAGCACTCCCCGTCTGCTTGATTGATAACCATAAGCGACTGAGAAAAAAGCCGGATTTCTTTTCCGGAATTTTCCCCGTCGCAGATGATTTTGTCATTTTCCGACAACTTTATTGAGTTTGTCAAAATTTCCACTTCTTTCATTTTCGGATTACAAAATATATTCCGATAAAATTCTTCCAATCTTTCCAATATCTACAGCACCCTTAAATTCAAATTTAGCTGTAAATCCATTGGTAAACATAATATATAACTCCGAATCCGGAATCATTTCCAAAAAACCCGGTGTTTGAATTGAAAAATACTGAATTTTGGAATACGGCATGGTTGCAAATGATTTCCTTTTTCCCGTAATTCCCTGCACATCCACTGAAATAATCCGTTTATTGGTAAATATCAATTGATCACGAACTGTCTGAAATGCAAATTCAATCTGTTCACCACCAATCAACAATCCGTCCACTTCTTTACGAACTTCCTCTACATTAATTGGTTTTAAATTAAATACACTATTACTATTAAAATTAACTGCCATTTTGTTATCCTCCTTATTTTATCTCTTATAGCAATCATTTTTTGATAAATTTATCCTTTTTCTTTTGTAATTTTCAAATACAAGTATTTCTTCTTTTGTTTTTTTATCTTTTTCAATTTTACCACAACCTGCTTTTTCCCATTCACCCATCGCACTTCTTTTATCTTTTTCCTGACAAGAAATCGTATCGTCGCTTTATCAAGTTTCAACGCTCGATTCTTTCCCGTCTTATAAACAATTTTAACACAAATTTTCCTGCCCTGTTTTTTTGCTCTTTTTTCCACCTTACGAAGCGCTTTTTTCAAAGCCGGATAAAGTTTTCTGTTCTTTTTCAATTTCACCACAACAGTAACGTCTTTTTGCTTTCCGGATATATTTGGTTCTGCTGAAGGCGTCGCTGTAGAATTTACATCCGGTGCTTGCGTCACTACCGGTGAGTTCGTCGGTGGCAATGCCGGCATATCCGTCACAGCAGGCGTCTTTGTCGGCGGCAATGTTGGTGTAGATGTCGCGGCGGGCGTCTTTGTCGGCGTTGCTGTCACACTTGGAGTTTTTGTTGGGCGCACTGTCGGAGTTGTCGTCGGCGACAAGGTTGGCTCTGGCGTTGCTGGCTGTTGTGTCGGCGTTGCTGTCGGCGACAAGGTTGGCTCTGGCGTTGCTGGCTGTTGTGTCGGCGTTGCTGTTGGCGACGTGGTTGGAGTTGCCGTCGCACTTGGAGTCGCTGTCGCCGGCTCCAGCGTTGGTTTTATCGTTGGAGAAGCCGTTGGCGTCACAAGCGGCTCATCCGTTTCCGCCGGTGTCGGTTTCGGAGTCTCAACACCCTCCGCAGCCACCTGATAATAGTATGTAACATCCACATTTTCTCCAGCAACATTTACAACTTTTCTATCCGAATCACTTCCTATATAGGAATAGCCGGCCAGCTGTGGATTTCTTAATGTATATGTAGAATTTGCCGGCACGTAAACCGTAGTTGTTTCCGCTTCCGGAATGTCTTCTGTCGTGCCATCTTCCTTTTTTAATTTGTAATGCAGATTGACCATGCTCCAAGCCTGCTCCGCCGTTTTGTCCGTAGCCAAAACTTCTCCCGTATCCGCATCCACAATTTTTCCCTCCATTTTATCGCCACTAACCAGTCCGGAAACACCCGGAATCGTGATAGAAAGTGATTCTTTTGCAGCTTCCGGATCATACCAGTTCGCAAGTGCAGGAATCGTGTAATTTTTCTCTTCTGAATATTTTACTGTCGTACCATCTGCCCCAATAATCCGAAAAGTCATTTTCAAATGCTGTTCACGATTTACCATATTTTGTACCACCGTTCGAAATTCCAGATTCCAGTTATTGGCTTTGGTAATATGTTTCTCGCTGATTCTATATTTTTTGCTATCCTGGTCCAATGTCCCCGTTTTGCTATGTGGAATAGAAATCTCCGGATCAGCCACATAAATCGCCGCCGGCCGGCTGACATAATCCGGATTATTCAGATTTCTTGCCAACTCCATTTTGCACACCTCACAAAACGGCTGACCAAGCCATCTCATCATGCATTCACGGCTCGGAGCAAATGCCGTCTCCGTTCCCGCCTGAGTAACTCCAATCCCACGGAATCCAAGCATTTTCGCCCACTTAATCGTCTCCGGATTCGTGGTATCCGAGGTATTTGGGTTATTCGTATACCTCTCATATTCATCTCCCAAACGCCCGATACTGTGCGCAATCTCATGCGCCATAACTGTTCCATTCTGGTTATCTTCTGAATTTGCGGAAAAGGAAAATAATGAATTATGAGAGGCCCCAAAACTCCCTTCTGAATTGCAAAGCACATGGATCGTACCAACATTGGTGCCCGCATCCAAATAGCTTTCCTCCAATTCCTCTCTCAATGTTTTGGCCTTATCCGTCCCACCGCTTGTAAATACAAGTGCTTTTCCATGTGCTGCAACATGAAAATAGGTATCTACACTCTTGCCCCCATATTCGCTGATTCCCGACTCATTGGAAACCGCCTGCACCGCATAAATATTGATGCGGTCCGAATACTCTTTGTAAGGAGACCACGTCAACATCCCTCTCGCCTTCTCAGCCGCATCCTGCAAAAACTTGTCCTGTTCCTCTAGCGTATAACCATCGCCCATGATCACAATGACAAAATTTTCCTTATCATCTCCCGCCTTATGAATCACATGCACCGGAAATGTGGTTTTCTGCGTTGTTTCATTTTTAGACACGGTCGTACCCTGGGATTGCACCAAATCAGCATCCGCGCTGGCGACGTCCTGTGGGATTATGGAAAATAGTATTGATATAATAAGCAATAGTGCTTGAAATTGTTTTTTCATTCGTTTCACCTCGTGTTTGTGATGGGTTGGGGGTTACTGTTTTTTATTAAATATATTAATATTATACTCGTTTGTGGGGGAATTTTCAATACAAATTGTGGGGAATGGAGATTTTGAGAAGATTTAAAGATATCATTTTTCTTTGAAATAAAACGATATCTCTCATCAAGTGCTATGCGCATTTTTTTACGCATAGGTGTTTCCAGTATGCATGCAATCTTTTTTCCATTGGGATACAGTCTATGTTCACTTCCGAGAGACAACTATGCTCCCGACTTGCCACAAGCAAATCTTCCATATGTATTTTCAATAATCTGCTTAATACATAAAGGTGGTTTACAGAAGGCAGAATCATCCCCTTAAACCAACGATAAATAGGTTGTGGACATGACAAGTGGAGAATTTTCTGTATATCTTTAACTGTATATCCTGCATTTCCAATTGCCATTTTCAACAAAAGTCCTGTTTTCTTCATATCAATATTTTCGTACATAAACATTCAGCTCCTTTAACAAAATTCTCCCTCCGTCCAATCAAACGGATAATTTGGATCTTCCCAATATTTCACATTATACCATGGTCTTTCAGGCACATGAAAACGCTTCCTTGCCTGCTTTTCTTTTTCGGCATATATTCGATGGCTAAATGGCATATATATCTCCGCCTCATGTTCGCTACATGGTACAGTATATAATGTTGGACCTCTATCCTTGAAAAAAGGATCAATTTCATAAACCCATTTAAAAGGTTCTGGCTGTCGCTTGCTATGGCTATATACCCTGTCATAATACTGCTTCCATGTGTACTTTTTACCATACTCATCGTAGATACCAACTATGTTCTTATTTTCAAGGCAAAAATCTTCCAATTCCTTAAATGTTCTAATCGCCCTATGTCTTTGAAACAAAGGACGCCAGCCTATACTCAATTTATTAAGATGAACTTGATAAGCCAAATAAGGTTCGTCTACAATCTTGTATTCTTCTTCTGTTATTCCATATTCCTTTTCAACTGCAAAATACTTCCTCATCAATTTCTTGCTTTTACTCACAAGATAAAAATTCGTTCCCATAAGATATCTCCAATCTTTTTGATTTTATGATACCATATAAAAAGTATTATTGCATTGGACTGTTAGTCCAATGTGAGCATGTAATATTTTTTGCATAACGATGTAAATTTCATTTACACTAACCTATGATACCCCCCATACTTCTAGTGCTTATAGATCAGTTTGAAAAGCGAAAGTTGTCTTCCCCATGCTAAAAGTTCTACGAAAAAACCTAAACACTCATTTCAACTATTATGTCATTTTTTTCAATGCACATCTATCATCTTCACAATCACACCATGCATCATTATTAGAACAACAATAACGCCCTTGAATCATCATATTTGTGATGTCTTCTACTGAATTAGCCAAAATCTTTTCTCTCCAAATTGTAACATTACAATTCTTCAACGAGCAATATACTTTTTCCATAATAATCAGCCTCCTCATATAATCAAGTGTTTTTTATTGAAAATTCAAGGTTTCTCAACCTTTTTATCTCAGCGAATAAACCATAGCTATGAGCATTTCGATGTATCCGGTACTGAAATAGTGGTTTTAAGGTATACGAAATAAAACGTCATTGTTTTTCCGCTTTACTAGCCTTGTGTATACCCATCCCTCTATGGCAGCTATCCTTGTTGTGGTAAAATATAGTTGTAACACCCCGACCTAATGAGTTATAATCTTACTAGGAAATGAGGTACACTACAATGAATCAAAATTACAAACCGGAATTCAAGAAGAAGATTGTCCGTCTTCATCTTGAAGAGGGAAGAACCCTCAGAGGTCTTGCTGAAGAATACGGAATATCCAAAGCAAGTATTTCTATTTGGACCAAACAATTCTGCGAAGAATGCCAGGAAAATGAAGAAGCCCAAACTGAATATGATTACATGAAGGAGAATTGTAAACTAAAAAAACAACTTGCAGAACTCCAAAAGGAAAATGACTTCCTAAAAAAAGCGGCGGCATTCTTTGCAAAAGAAATCGATTAGAGGCTTATCGGTTTATTCAAAAATACATGAACACGGAAATGCAGTTATTTTCCGTTTCCAAAAAACGGAAGCCAAAATATGAGCAAGGAACAGCACATAAAGTTTATGAAAACAAGTTGAATCAGGATTTTCATTCAGATGATATCAATCAAAAATGGTGTACTGATTTTACGTATCTGTTTCTTACAGATAGGAGCAAGCGTTATAATTGTACAATTATAGATCTTCATGACCGCAGTGTTGTTGCAAGTATAACAGATCGAAATATAACAGCTGATCTGGCAAAACGGACATTGGAAAAAGCCATTGAATTCCAACCTGGAATTGAGTTGAATAACCTTATGCTGCATTCTAATCAGGGAAGCCAGTATACTTCCAAAGAGTTCACGGAATTTTGCGAAAATTTAGATATTTCCTTTATTACCTTTAATCCATACTCTGAACGTTCATCCCCACCTAATTCTTCTTCTGCAATTCTGTAACCAAGCAGCCAATTTCTCTGTACGAGCAATGTATTGACCGCCCGATATGCAGTTTTTTGTGAGGACTCAATAATCCCACACATATCATTTAAAATGTCATCGGTTTTAACAAAATTATCCATAATAATATTTTGTTCGTTTTTTTCCAATTTATTCTCCATAACTATCGCTCCTTTGGATTGCATTTTTTAAATATATCCATCGGTTTCTCAACATGCTTAAACCCAACTTTTCTTCCTGAGGGTTGATTTACCCCTTCCTTAAGATACCACACCGCTTGTACCGCCTGCATTCCAAATGTCTGCGCTGCCTCCAGTTCATAACTTCCACCATCTCCCACATACAGGCACTCATCTGCTTTGACACCCAGTTTTTCAATACATCTTTCAAATATGGCAGGATCCGGCTTTTGTATTCCTTCATCAAAAGATAAACAGGCAGCATCAAAAAACGGATACAAAACACTCTTCTTTATAACCATTGCCTCTTCGGAAAAACAATTGCTGATCAATCCAATTAATATTCCCTTTTCTTTTAATGCCTTTAACATTGGAATAATTTCTATATGCAGGTGTTCAAACGCTTCTTCTTTACAATGAATGCGCTTTTTCAAAATGGTATTCATTTTCTCCTCAGAAAAGCAGTTATTTTCCCTCAGTACCTTTTCCAATAGTTCCTCTAAAGTAATTTTTCCTATCGTTCTGTTTTTTTCTTCCGTGCGCCATATTTTCTGAAATTTTTCTTCCGAAATACCGGCATCTGCCGCCATCTGCGTTCCAAAATACAAGGGGCTGTCAAAAAGAGTTATAAGTGTCTCATACATATCAAATATTACCGCTTTTATCACCTGCATCACCTCGCTTTTTATTGAATGTATTTTCTTTTTGGCTAATTGCAATCAGGTATCTATTCTGACAATTTCAGTCAGTGCCTTATTCCGATATATCAAATCATCTCTTACGGTAAATCCCTGTGTTTCCCAAAACGCATTTCCTGCACTATTTCTGTCAAATACCACCAGAGCAGCCTTATTAATTCCTAACGCCGATAATTCATTCATTGCCTTATCAACCAATTTCCCCGCAATTCCCATCCTTCTATAATCAGGACGAACCGCTGTATGGTATATATAACCACGTCTTCCATCATTTCCCACCATGATTACTCCTATAATTTTGGAATCCTTTTCAGCCACAAGACAGGTATCCGGATTTCTTTGAATAAACTTATCAACGCCCTCTTTCGAATCATCGAGATTATTTAGTCCCATTCCAACACACGACATCCATAAATCATACACATTATCATAATCTTCTATTTTCATTTTTCTAATAACCATCGCTTGTCCTCTCCTTTTGTTCGTTATTTATCAAATTGACCTTACAAAAGCATGGATGATTTTCCTGCTGTTTTCGTCCACCTCATAGGAAAATTCCGGGTGCCACTGAACACCCATTATAAACTTACGGGAAGGCATATATATCCCTTCAATCAATCCATCTTCGGAAATTGCCATTTTTTGAAAATCAGGCGACAGCGTTTTGACCGCCTGATGATGATAACTGTTTACTCCCATCTGTTCTTTTTTCAAAATAGCATAAAGAGGTGTGTCCTTTTGTATCGTAACCTGATGTGCTGTCCTGTCATACGGCGGTTTCATATGGTGATCGATGCTGCTGTTATATTCCCGTTCTAAATCCTGATACAGAGTCCCGCCATAGCAGGCATTCATAAACTGAACGCCCCGGCAGATTCCCAGCACAGATTTATCCTTTTCTATCGCTCTGTCTAAAATATACCGTTCCATTTTATCTCGTAATTTCGATTTGACAGCTTATTTTTTCCCATTATACACCAAATGAAGAACCCTGTAAATACGTTTTAACTCTTGCAAAGTGTAGAAAAACATAATTCGTATATTTCCTTAATAAAGCGGAAATATTATGATAAAATATGATCAATCGTAGATTTTCATAAAAATACGGAGGTGCGTTATGAAATATATTACACGAGAGCTTGAACGCAAGTTCTTAAAACTCAATGATTTTTTTAAAGTTATCCTTGTTACAGGTGCAAGACAGGTTTGGAAAACTGAGATGGTCAAGCATGTTCCATAAAAACTTTCCATCGGAGAATTATCATAAAGACATCCTGCTTTGCTCGTGCTCTGTTGAATCCCTTTTCCCTTACAAAATTCTGTGAAGGCTCTGGAGGTATACTGTGAACCCTGATCACTATGCAGA
>OGPH01000371.1_pt1 | contig 49270 bp, 51 predicted proteins | sample 1552891 | NCBI WGS metagenome assembly OGPH01 (sample SAMEA2580272, study PRJEB22360) | human gut metagenome | biome: human gut; feature: human-associated habitat; material: faeces | place: Denmark | collected 2008/2010 | reverse complement strand
GCCCTCGTAAGAACTTGCCAAGAAACGTCAAAAATCCATCAAATTCTCGCCGTTTATCGGGAGTTAGTTTTAGAATTCTGACTTTTTAAGGGAAAGTTGGGGACCCCACGGGATACTGTGTACCCGTGGGGAGAAGGAGTAAACAAGCAAAAGACAGACAAACGATTGAAATGAGTTTGTTTGGTCAAAAGCGAGATTTGCGACGTAATTCGCGCCATTGTTGACAAATAGTGCGTTGCACGGAAAGGAATAAATTCCTCGCAAGAGACTTGTACTTGCGTTGGGAAAAGGGGTGGAATAATGAATCATACATTTTCGGCAAAAAACGTGGTTGTGGCGTATCGTGGCGGCGCACGAGCGTTAAGACAATTCGATCTGGATTTTTCGGGAAAATGCCTTGCCGTCGTCGGCGGGGAAAAGGACGGGAAAACCACGCTTGTCAACGCCGTTTCGGGGCTTGTGACTTACGACGGCGAATTTATCCTTGACGGGCGCGCGCTGTTGAAAAAGCCGTCGGGCAACAACGTGCAGGCGATTCTGGAAGATTATTGCCTGTTGAAACGCAAAACCGTGCGTGAAAACGTGGAATATCCGTTGAAAATACGCTCGCTTGACCTTGCGCCTGCACAAAACGCGATCAGAGAATTCGGGCTGGCGAGTTATGCAGACATCAAAGCCGCAAAAATTCCCGAGCACGTCAAACCGTACGTCGCAGTTGCAAGGCTGTCGCTCGTAAAGCGAGATATATATCTTTTCGACGATATTTTACGTCCGCTCTCCGGCGACGATAAGGAATTGTTTTTAAGGAAATTGAAAGAAATCTTTTCAAAACTCGACGGGATTATCGTGTACGCGACAAGCGACATCGACGAGGCGAAATTCCTTGCCGACAAAATCGCGATAATTTACGGCGGCGTTATCGAACAGTACGGGACGTACGACGAATTAAGAAACAAGCCGCTTTCAAGAAAGGTTGCGGAATACTTCGACGATAAAATCGAACTTCGTCCGTCGGTGCTCCGCGAGTTTTCGGGACGGCTCATGATACGCTACGGCGACGACAACGTTACGCTTCCCGAGGGCAGCGCGGCAAAACTTCTCGACAAACGCTACGTCGGACGCGAAGTATCCGTCGCGCCTTATCGCGGCGGCGATACCTTGCAATATCTTATTCTCGATCCGTCCACCGATAAAACGATTGTGAAATATTAAAAACCGATTGAAAAAGCCCGAAAATAATATTCGGCATTAAAGAAGTAATCATGTGGGTAATATATGCGTTTGGCTCTGCTTTTTTTGCGGGAATGACGTCCATTCTCGTGAAGTGTGGGCTGAAAAAAACAAATTCCACCGTGGCGACGGCGATTCGTACGATAATCGTACTGATTATGTCGTTTTTCATGGTGCTTATAGTCGGCTCGTTGAAAGATATCGCAACCGTTTCCGCAAAAAACTGGGTTTTTCTGGTGCTGTCGGGGATTGCAACGAGCGCGTCTTGGCTTTGTTATTTCCGCGCGATCCAGCTCGGCGACGTGAACAAGGTTGCGCCCATCGACAAATCGAGCACGATATTGACGATACTTCTGGCGTTTATCTTGTTGAAAGAGCCCGTTTCGTGGCTGCAAAGTGTATGCGTTTGTATGATTGCCGCGGGCACGTTTATGATGATTGAAAAAAAGGACGTCGGCATCGTCACGAACACAAGCAGAGCGTGGCTTCCTTATGCGGCGGCATCGGCGGTGTTTGCCGCGCTTACGTCGATTCTCGGCAAAGTCGGCATTTCGGGGGTTGAGTCAAATCTCGGCACAATGATCCGCACGATCGTCGTTTTGTTTATGTCCTGGCTGACGGTTTTCGCGACGGGAAAAGGGAAAGAAGTCCGCGGCATTCCGAAAGGGGAAATGGCGTATATCTGCGTTTCCGGGATTGCGACGGGCGCGTCGTGGCTGATGTTTTACAAGGCGTTGCAGGAAGGGCTTGCAAGCGTCGTCGTGCCAATCGACAAACTGAGCATACTCGTAACGGTCGCGTTTTCGTATTTCGTCTTTGGCGAGAAACTTTCGGTGAAAGCGTTTTTCGGACTTCTCCTTATAGTTTCCGGCACGCTATTAATGCTTGTCAAAGTCTGAATAAACGAAAAAGACTTGCGAAAATCCGCAATAATGTCCGCCGCACGCGCGTGTGCGTATTCCAAATAATCAGCCGCAAAAATTTTCCGAAAAAATAAGTAAAAGATTTGACATCAAACGGTAATTATGCTATATTACATCTTGCTTGCGGTCGTGGCGGAACAGGCAGACGCGTACGTTTGAGGGGCGTATGGGAGACCGTATGGGTTCAAGTCCCATCGACCGCACCAAACAAGAATAAAACGAACCCGAGAGATAATCTTGAGTTCGTTTTGTTTTTTACAAGAGATTATTTTGGACTAATCGTAGGGTGGGAATAAATTAGATAGTTAGTTGCTGATAAGCAACGGTGTACAATCGAATCCTTTATCTAATAACTTTTTAATCACCTCTACGGTCAGGTATTTTGCATATGTAGAACGACTATTTTCGTCATAGCCTTTTAGATAGCCGATTAAATAATGAATTTTATGACTTCCTTGAAAATGTTTTTTAAATTCGGCTTTATCTACAGGTATTTTTATGCCATTGTTGTATTTTGCTGCAATTGTCGCATAATATTTTTCTAAAAAATCATCTCTGTTTGCAGATGCAAGCATTTGTTGAAGATAAGATGCAGATGTAATGATTTGATTAGATACATCTCTTGCTCCCGTTCCATTAAACGAGTCTTTGTTGTGCATCAAGAAAATTTGATCATCGCTAAAAATTATTATGTCCGCAATCTCTACATTGTTAATCAGTGCGGTGTGCGCCACAATATACTTTCCTTCATCTTTTAATGCTTTATTATAGTCATCTTCTGTAGAACAATTTCTAATTAGACCGAAGAGGGAAGTATAAGTATTGCGTCTGTTCGATTGTTGATTGAATATCTCTTTAAACTCGGCATCTAAAATATCGCTAAATTTTGAATCAAAGACATACCACTGTCCATTAAACAAATAACATGGTTGTTTTTTCTCGCCAAACTCGACAAAGCCTTGTATAGCATCAAAAATTTGAATTGGGAATAGAATAAAATTTCCAGCATTGTCTAAAGTTGAAATTGTCCAATTCTTAAGCATTTTTTTGAATGTGGACTTATTTTTATTTATAAGTAAAGCAATAATGTCTAAAAAAGTAATAGCATCTTCGCTTTCGATTAGGATTTCATCCGTTTGTTCATCTCTAATTATGTATTTATTTGCACAAGTTAAAAATGCTGTATAGTCGTCACCAGTAAGCATAAAATGATTAAACTTTCCATCAACCAGTGTTTGAATTAACTCTTCATATAATTCGTTGTTTTTTAAACCTTTTTTACGAGCAAGAACAAGATAATTAAGTGCAAAATTATCTGTCATTTTTTCAACATCACATATTTTGTTAATTACTTGCTTTAATTCTGCTATTGAAATAGAGCGATGAATCACTATAGAATCTTTATTAACAATATTTATCTTTTTATTTTGAGATTCTTCTTCGTTGAATGTAATTCCAATGTTTTCTGCAATATCACGAGTGGCTTCAATTGATAATTGACGGAAGATACTACTCATATCTTGCTCGCTTTGTATGCTTGTTGAATTTTTATTGGTTCTTTGTGAGGTCGTCTGATTCCCAAGTAAATTGTTTTGTAAAATAGATTTTATTACAGAATTATCTTTATTTATAATTTTGGGAAGAAGATACAATCCGAAATTTTTTTCAGCAAATTTGGAAATGTAATTGCTCCCATATCCGCCAGTAACGGCAAAAACCTTATCGTCACATAAATAAAAATAAACGTAAGATACATTTGTATTTGTTAAAAAATCCTCATCGATTTTTTGAGGTTGTAGTTCGTTGTTGTTGATTATTTGTTTAGCAACATTACCCCAAGAAGGATAATGGGTTGTCTTGAAAATGACACCTTTTAAACCTTGATACGAAATAGCGTATAATAGAGATTTCTTTTTATCCTTAATAGTTTTTGTTATGCTATTAATCAATTCGGTGATTATGTTTTCTGCATATTCCGTATTATTTGAACCATGAGGAATATTGCTAAATGCAGTTTCTACTGTTTCGAAATTGATTTTATAAATACTGTATTGAGTTTCTGAATTAACTACCATTTTTCCCCTTTTGCAAAATCATTTTTTATTCATTTGATGATGTACAAATGTTTATAATAAAATAGAACATTTAGCATAAAAAGTCAAGTCGACCATACTATATCTTGCTTTTATTATGTAATTACTATGTGTTTATATATCTTTTTAGTTTACCATTCGATTTATCGCCTTTCGTCTACCGTTTGTGGCACAGTGAAAAGCAGAAGTCAACGGCAAAAATTTTTACTGAAAACTTTGAAATTGTCGACTACTACATAAAACTTTTTGCCGGTTCGTTGACTTCCGTCTAATCAACTATAAGGTAAAAAACTTCTATCTTTTCCCGGTGCTACTTCCGTTTTTGCCGAAAGGCGAAGTAAATCGGAGGTAAAATACAATGAAAGAACTATACAAAGGCATTTTGGATAACGATATGGTTATCTCGGCAGAAAACGTACAGAAAATGGGCGAAGTTATCGCCTTGACCTGTATTAAAACGGTAATCGTCCGTTCAGGCAAAGATTTGCATTATCTCTATAAAGGACTATTAAGAGATATAAACCGCTCAAAAGATGACTTTTCTCCGTTGTCGGATTCTTATGACATTGCGCAAGAAGCAATGCTGTTTTTATGCCAACATATAGGCGAAAAGCTCGGCGATATTTGTATTACCAAATACGGAAAGGCAACAACAATTAAAAGTGCTTGCTTCCGTTGCGCCGATAATTATTTGGAAAAGCAATACACACGCCATATAGTAAACACAGTAAGCCTTGACGAGCGAATTACGGCAGAACCTGAAACAATACTCGACGACGAGCAGAAAAACGATTATACCGCCGTTGACGGCGTTGTAAAGAAAATGAAACTTACAACAGTAGAACAAGAAACCCTATCTCATTTAATGGTTGGGTTGACCTGCATTGAAATTGCCAAACTTTGTAATGTGAACCGCACGACGATTTGGCGTAGAAAAATAAGCCTGCAAAGGAAATATTTTCTCGCCGCCAATGCACGCCAAGTTATCTCGAAATAGGCAGAGTTTTATCTCGCGTACAAGCTACGGTGTATAAATTTTTTATTAAAATGCGTCAAATGTATATGGCGGTTTAAGGATAGAGAGAAAACATATAGCAAAGCACAAGCAAAAAATACTTTCAATGCTGCTTTAAAAATTTAACGACAAACCGTCTCAATTTTCTTGTCTCGAATTGAAAATTGTGATATAATAGAAATGATAAATGGAGGCTAACATGAGGCTTGCAGAAGAGTTAAACAAATTAAACAACCAAAGTATTGCGTTTGAGCGTAGCATAGATTCTCTTAGAAGGAAACAAACTGGTAGTTACTATACTTCAATAGAACTAACTGAAAAGATGATGAAAGAGCTCGTTAGTAGTATGACAGAATTCGAGCAGGCTCATTTATTTGAAAAAACGTTTTTTGAACCCTGCGTCGGCACTGGAAACTTCGTATATGCGTATCTTTGGGTTTGCAATGAAAAGCATTATTCAAAAGAAGAATACATGCAGTTGTTAAATAATATATATGTTTGTGATATTAATGAGTCTGCGTTAGAAATATACAGAAAGACTTTGACTGTATTTGTTAAGCAATTATTTGATATCACTTTGACAAATGAATACTTTACAACACATATAGGCAAAGGATTATTATTTAATCTTGATGATTCGAAAATTGATTACATTGACTATAAAACATATTTTCCAGAAGTTCAGGCACATGGAGGATTTGATATAATTGTTACAAATCCCCCATATAAGAATCTTAAGGCAGAATCGGGGCATTATACGAATAGAGAGCAGTACATAGTAGATCAAAAGAAATACAATGAAGTTGCATTTTTTGCAAAACAACATTTCAAGTATTCTACTTATGGTGTCTTAAATATATATAAACTTTTTGTGGAAGAAATTATAGATAGATATGCTTCTAAAGAGGGCATTTGTTCCCTTTTAATCCCAGCTTCTATTTTATCGGACAAAACTTGTTACAATTTGCGAACCCATATCATAGATTGTTGCAAAATCTATCATATTCAAATGATACCAGAAAAGAGCACTTATGTAGATGCTCCCCAAGCACTCTGTGCTCTATTGTTGCATAAAGGGAAGCACAATGATAAAACAATTGTCGAAGGCAATATCAAAACACAATCGAACAATCGAGTTGTTATTAACACAGATGATATTATAGATAAATCGTCGGATAATACCATTTTGGTTCTATCGGACAATGAATACCACCTAAAAAGGCAAATGCAACAACACCCAACTATTAAAGAGTTGTCCTTTATTCGTAATCTACGCGGAGAACTAGATTTAACTACAAATAAGGATTGTGTTGTTTTGTCCCCAACTCCATTTACCTTGCTTAGGGGTAGAAATATAGATGTATACAAAGTAGTTGAGAACAACGTAAAAGAATATGTATGTGAATCATTTGTTCAATCAACTGCAAAAAAATCATATGTTTATAAAAATAGACTTGCTTGTCAACAAATTGCAAATATGGCAAAGGATAGAAGAGTTTCTTTTGCTTTAATATCACCTAATTATGTACTTGGTAATAGTTGTAATTTTATCGCTGTTGACTCAAATGAATACGGCATTGATATATACTATTTGCTAGGCGTGCTTAACTCTCCTCTAATAAATTGGTTTTTTAAATTGACAAGTAGTAATAACCATATTAATAACTATGAAATAGATAATTTCCCAATACCTATTAAATATGAGAATAAGGAGGAATTATCCAAAGCTGTCCAAGATTACATCAAAAATCCAACAGAAGAAAAACAAATCATTATAAACGATTTGGTATATCGAGCATATAATATTTGCAATGACACAGACGATTACACTAACAAAAAGGAAATGAAAAAAACAAAAGAATTATTAGTTTGTTTATATAACGCAATTAAATGTATAATTACAGACATTACGCTTGATGAATGCAAAAAAGTTTTAGAAAGCGAAGCAAGTTTATTAGATATACTTTTGCAAAAAAAACCCACAATATCATCTTTTGATAAAAAAGTTCTTTTGCAAATAGAAACTAAATTCAGAAAACTTTCTAAAAATATACTGTTAAATCATACCACATTCAAACTTAGCGATTTGGACTTGGAGATGATTCAAGCTGTACCACAAGGAGGGAGTTGGAAAGATATTCCAACGTGTACCATAAAGAAATCAAAAAGGTTAACCAAGATTTCACAAACCGGAGGAAGAACAACATTATATGGCAGAATAGACTATTCTAAACCAAGCTATACTATAACCACATATTTTAATCGTCCTGGCAATGGAACTTATGTTCATCCAACGCAAGAGCGAGTAATAAGCGTAAGAGAAGCTGCAAGATTCCAAACCTTTCCAGACGACTATTATTTTTGTGGAAATAAGAATGATTTATTAAAACAAGTAGGAAATGCAGTTCCTGTTATCATGGCATATAATATAGGAAAAACCATTATAGAAAAAACAGGATGTCACACTTCAGTGGATTTATTTTCTGGTGCGGGCGGAATGACTTACGGTTTCAAATGTGCTGGCATTAAAACAGCTATCTGTAATGATATAGTTGAAAGTGCTTGTATCACATTAAAGACAAACTCGCCAGAAATACCTGTGCTTTGTGGCGATATTACACAACCTGAAATCAAGGAAAGAATTATAGATATAGCAACAGCGGCCAACGCAGATATTATTTGTGGAGGACCGCCGTGTCAAGGCTTTTCAATGGCTGGTTTTAGAAAGAAAGATGACCCTCGAAATGCACTATTTAGACATTTTGCAGAAATTGTATCAAGAGTCAACCCAAAAATAATAGTGTTTGAGAATGTTGAAGGATTGCTAAGCTACCAAAATGGTGAAACTTATAGAAACATAATAGAATTATTTGCGGAATTAGGATATAATTGCGAAGGCAGAAAATTGATGGCTAATCATTACGGCGTTCCTCAAAAGAGAAAGCGTGTGATTATTCTATGCACGAGAAAAGATTTGCCTATTCAGCCGAAAGATCTATACCCTAACTATATAACGCTCAATGAAAATCTCCAGATTACAGCAAAGGACACTATAGGAGATCTTGAAACTATACCATGTTCGGAAAATGCAGTTTATGAAAGCGAAAAGAGGTCTAACATAATGCAATACTTTAGAGGTAAGATATCTATCAAGGAATTCTTAAAAAGAATAACCAATGATAATACAGAAGATGATGAGATTGACGACCATACGGCTGAAGATGAGGGAATATATGAAGTAGATGAACGCGGACAATATAAACTAAGATTTGATTAAAAAACACGCCACTAATTTGTGGCGTGTTTTTTCAAATTATTTATAAGACGCAACTGTATTCTTCTATTGAGTTCAACAAAATGCGAATAAGCATAGTCTTCTTTATCTTTTATTTCATCCAGCAATGTGTGTAAACAATCCATTTCGGTTTTAGTTAAGTCATTTTTCATATTACGATTATCTTTAGTCGGAAAGCTGTAAACTGAATCAAAAGCAATTCTAATATACCTATCTAATTCCTCCTTACTTCTATCAGTATAATGTCTTTCGCTTTTAGTAATGATATTACCTTTATCATCAAATGTGTAAGAATAATTAAAGCAATCAAAATTCTTAGATAGTACATTTTTTATCAAAAATGACTTTCCAGCATCATCTGTATTATCTAAAATTACATAAAGCATAAACATATAATTCGCCATATTTTGCTTTAGCGCATTACGATAATAATTTGGAATGAGTTCAATATTCCATTTATAGTTTTCCTCAATATAATCCCAGAGCATTTGAGAGAACCAAGACATTGCATTAATTTTCGTCGAATTTTCAATCGCTATTATTTCTTCTATATCTTCATATTGTAAGCGATCACGTTTAGTAGAGTTATCGCTAGATGTCATCGGGCGCAAATAATGCGAATCGTGAATAAATCCCAATGAAATAGGACCAATATGATCGGCACTAATTCCGTAAAAATATGCGCTACCCATAAATTGATTAGCGGCTTGAATATTTCCATCACTCCAATATTCATATGCACGCCTATCTCTAGTATAAGACTTCAAATTTTCTTTTGAGCGACCTGCATCCTGAATCGAACGACAACATCTATTGTATGTATGAAATCCATCATAGCGATCAGGAAAATTAGACATTGCACCGGGACTTAATACAGCCAAACCATGTACCCGACATTGTTCTTCTAACTTCGTTATTATTTCATCTTTCGTAGATGACGCTGTAACAGAAGACAATTTTCCATATTTTATAAAGAAAGTGGCAACATTATCAACGGAAAAGCCATTTTTAATCAAATCATCCCAGACTTCACTAATGTGATCTGTTTCAGAATACTGAATGCCAAAAGTCTTTTCTATTGCCTTCAAGCAATTTGCGCTAGGGTAATGATAATAAATAGACATAGACTTTCCGCAAATCTGACAAACTTTCCATTTTGTCGGATGTATTTCTCGCATAACTTTAGCATACACCCCCGCTTCTAAAGGAAAGCCTAATTCTCTTGCTTTATTTTCACACCATTCTTTTCGAGCCTTTCCTATAGAGGATTGAGCGGTAGCAATCCAAGCGAAAGTTCCATCTGCTTTGCGTTCGATTGGTAAGCCATCATAATTTGGATGATTTACAATAAAATTCATATATTTTATAAAATTAGGATGCCATATTTTATTGGACTTTGTCATAAGTAGATTTCCCACCTTTTCAGTATAATAACATATTTAGTCTATCACAAAATCTTAAAATAAACAACCAATTGCGTTATGGCTAACAGAATTGATATTTTTATCTTAAAACACTTTTTCGATTTTTATATCACTTTGGTTTTTACTTTATAATTTTATTGATTTGGCACTTTGGCGGGTGCTTGACTTATACAATGGGAATTTATTATGCTCTCTGTTTAGATTTTCGTAAAGTTGAATGGGAATTCGTTTGTGCATAATTTGAAAAAATTTCTCGTTTATACCGCATACACTTTTTACGTTTTGAAACATTGATGTAAAATACTTCAAACTCGCAAGGTTTTTGCGACGTTGGCAATTAGGCGTGGCTTGTCTTGATACAAGTCGGCTCGGCTACGCCTCGCCGAAGACAAGCCACGCCTCTGTCCGAACAAACAAATCTAAATCGGACAATGAAAGCACGGGCGGAAGGCGAAGTCGCCGCTAACCCGCTTGGCGATCTTTCGCCTTTTCTCCGCCGTGCGTGGACTTTCATTTTACCCCGAGTTTATGCCGTTTGCATTTTCGGAACAGTCGGGAGCGTTTGTGTTGTCGTTCGGGTGTTCGCTACGGAAGTATTCCGTCATAATAGACAGTAGAGTGCTGTAAAACGATTTTTGTTCCGCTGTTGACATCTTTTCAATGTTCGGCGTGCCGATTGTTGTTATCTTGTATTGCTTTTTCATAGCCGTTTCTCCTTTTTGCCCAAAGGATAGCGGTCAAACTCGCAACTTTCTTGCGACTTTGAGTAAATTTTTTCATTTTTTTGGAAAATTTCAGTCGAACTCGCAAAAAACTTGCGACTTTGGCTTGTAGTCTTGTGGGCAAGGAAGAAACATGACGTTTTTTCTTTCTCGCGGAAAGCCTAATCCAAGTCCGTCGTAGCCGTAAAGGGAAAAAATTATTGTGATAACTTTGAAGAAACGGATTTTATCCAATATTTTTTTCTTTGTCCTTGACGGCTTCGCCGTTCTCGGATTGTTCGGTTTCCGTCGAAAGACAAAAAAAATAAAAGGAGTTAATAACCAAAATGAAAAAAGCAATTATTTATGCCCGTTATTCCAGCGATAGCCAAACCGAACAATCGATAGAAGGACAACTTCGTGTGTGTCGCGAGTATGCTCAAAACAACGATATACTCATAGTCGACACCTATATCGACCGCGCTATGACGGGAACAAACGACAACCGTGTCGCATTTCAAAAAATGCTGAAAGACAGCAGCCGCAAAGAGTGGCAGTACCTTATCGTTTACAAACTTGACCGATTTTCTCGTAACAAATTCGAGTCGGTAATACACAAAAAGACGCTCCGAGATAACGGCGTAACAATTCTCTCTGCAATGGAAAACCTTACGGACAGCCCCGAAGGTCGTATGATGGAAACCGTTTTGGAAGGCTTTAATCAATACTTTTCGGAAGAACTTACGCAAAAAGTCAATCGCGGACTGAAAGAGAGTTGGCGCAAAGGCAAAGCCACGGGCGGACAAGATATTTTCGGCTATGACGTCGTTAACAAAAAATACGTTGTGAACGAATACGAAAGCAAAATCGTGGAAGACGCGTTTTTGATGTATTCGCAGGGCTACAAGGCAGTTGCCATTGCGGACAAATTCAAGGAATGCGGTTGTCGCCGAAAGAACGGGAAACTCGTAGACCACAAATATTTGTATTTCATTCTGCACAACAAAAGATATACCGGAGTTGTGGAACACCAAGGTGAATTATACGACAATATCTTTCCGAGAATTATATCGGACGAACTTTGGAACAAGGTAAACGCAATAAACGAAGAAAACAAACTTGCGCCGAGCCGTAAAAAAGAGATTTTCGACTATATCCTTTCGGGGAAACTTATATGCGGAGATTGTAAGCATAGAATGGGCGGTGAAAGCGGAACTTCTCATACAGGTGCAATTCATTACTACTATATTTGCCTTTCCAAACGTCGCAAGCGTGCAAAGTGTAATATGAGCAGAGTGCAAAAACAGTTTATCGAAGATACTGTGATAAATGCAACGACTCAAATGCTATCGAGCGTAAACAATATCAAGAAGATTGCGCAAAGCATATACAACGTACATAAAAAAGAAACCGCAGACAACACGGCTTTGAAACTTATTGAAAAGAAACGCGCCGAGGCGGTAAAAGCGCAGAATAATATCGTAAAGGCAATCGAGCAAGGCATAATCACCGAAACGACGAAAAGCCGTCTGACCGAACTTGAAAATCTTATATCGCAATACGACGTGGAAATCCTTAAAGAATAATCCCGCAGTTATACGTTTTTAACTGCGGACGATATAGAGATGTTTTTAAGTAAATTCGTATTCGAGAATACGGACGTAAAAGTGCGAAAACTAATTGTAAACGCCTTCGTTCGGGAAGTAATACTTTATGACGATGAGGTAGTGATAACATACAACTTTACAGACAGCCCCGAACACCTGAAACTGACGAAAGAACACGTCACAAAAACAGAAAAAGAGATAGAAACGGCGGATAAAGCCGCTATTTCTTCTAAAATAGGTTCGTACAAATTTGCCACACGGCACCAACAGAAAAGACGATAATGCTATCGTCTTTTTTCATTTTATGCTTCTTTTTTCATAATATTTGGAGTTTATTTGAAATACCTGTATGCGGCGGATGTGCCGTATCTTACAAGGAAAAAGCGGAATTTTTCGCGCCGCGGCAAGTTTGAGTTCACGATTTCGGGGAAGGTCGTGAAATAATATATAAACAGTTTGTTGCAAAGATTTTTGGTGACAAAGGGCATTATTTTCAAAAAAAGATCGTCGTCGGACACGGTTATTCTGCCCGATATAATATCGCCGACGAGTTTTTGTTTTTCGCGCGCGGACATATATGCGACGCCCGACGACGGAACGGTGAAAAAGTACGGTTTATGGCACTTTCTGCAAAGGTATTCGCTCTGACCGTACTTGTCGGGTTTCACTGTTTTTTTGACTGCGATTTTGTCGTGGCACAGCGGACATTCCAGAATATTCATCGTGTTTTCGTCGTACTGCTCGACAGGAAAAACCTTTTTTCGGGAATTATTTTTATATGCGGCGGGTTGAAGTTTGATATTTGCGCGGACGGTTATCGTGAAAGGCGTATTGCGACTGACAAAGTTTGCCCAATATTTCCAGTTGGCGTCGTGGTTTTTTGCGGTTTTTATCGTGTGCAGAAGTTCGTGCGCGACGGTGTCCGAAATATCCTTGTCGTTTATGATATATTTGTTTATCGCAATCGAGTATTCAAAACCGCTTGCGCCTTTCGCGTCGCCTTTTTTGCAGTAACCGAATCGTGAACTTCCGCCGCATTCGAAAAAGAAAACCGACTGTGACACCGGCACGCCTAAGGTGTTCAGGCGAGCGGCACATTCTTTTATTAAGTTTTCCACGTGCGGCGAAACTCTGAAAGCGTACATAATTGAAAATCTTTTTTATGGTAAGTTGTTTTTAATAATTATATATCATTACGTTCCGAAATCAAGCGGACGACAAAAGTATTTCCATAATATTTCTTTTCGCGTTGCATACAATATTGCTATGTGGTCAAACGTAGTGAGTATCGAAAAGGGCGACGATAAGATGTTTTCGGAACTGTTGTCGGGCATCGAGGGCATAAAGGAACTTTCGTCGGCAGTCGAAGAAAGCAAAAACAGGAAGTATATTTATATGGCGGGGCTTTGCGAATACGCCGACGAGATCCGCGACAAGATCGAAAACTTTCTTTCGGACTTCATTCTGACGAAATATAAACTGTCGTATTATTCCGAAAACCTGAAATACAACAAGCTCGATTATCCCGTCGCGACGCTCATTTCGACGCTGGTGTACCTTGATTTCGACCTTGAAAAAGCCTTTGTAACAAGGGTGCTTCGCGAACTTTCGAGTTACGATGTGGACGCGATTTACCGATTCCGCTTAAAGGCTCTGCGCGCAAGCTGGAAGGAAGTCGCGGAAATGTGTGCAAGACTTTTTGAAGTCGGCACGGACGAACAGGATATTTACAACGTGATAAACTATATCAGCGCGACGAAAACCGCAAAGCCGCTGGAACTCGTCCTTGAAAAAGCCGAGCGTCCCGTGTTCAGAAATGCGGGAAACGGAAAGGAAATCGCCGTAAAAAGGCTGTTCGGCGTGGACGAATACGACATAATCGGCACGGTAATTTCGCTTTCCGCAACGAAACTCACGTTAAACTGCGACGTCGCGGGCGAAGCCGTAAAAGCACTTCGTCACGTGGTGCGCGTAAAAATGAGATAAAACCCTTGACTTTATAAAAAACCGAATATATAATAACTGTAAATTCGGATTAGATCCGCCGCAACGGACACGTCTTTATATTCCGGCTTTTCAGAGAGTTGCCGCTTGGTGCAAGGCAATAAGAAGGGTATAAAGGTACCGCCGTCAGCGCGAAAACAAGATATAAAGCGGCAGTTTTTCTGCAATTAAGGTGGAACCGCGGTAAGATTTATCGTCCTTATGAAATAACAATTTTCATAAGGATTTTTTGTTTTTATCCGAAAATAAACGCAAATTCACTCAAAAAGAGGTAACAATATGGCAAAACTTACTTTGAAAGACGGAAGTATTCTGGAAGTTGAAAACGGCGTAACTTTCCTTGACGCCGCAAAGAAAATCAGTGAAGGTCTTGCAAGAAACGCGGTCGCCGTGAAAGTTGACGGCGCATTGAAAGACCTGACCGCCGTCGTCGAAAACGACTGCGCGTTCGAAGTGCTGACTTTTTCCGACGACGAAGGCAAAAAAGTTTATCGTCATACCGCGGCGCACGTTCTCGCACAAGCGGTAAAAAACATTTATCCCACGGTAAAACTTGCAATCGGTCCTTCCATCGAAAACGGTTTTTATTACGACTTCGATTTCAAAACGCCCATCACTCAGGACGACTTTGATAAAATCGAGGCGGAAATGCACAAGATTATCAAGGCGAACCTGCCCATTACCCGCTTTGTTCTTCCGAGAAAGGACGCGCTTGAACTTATGAAAAATAAGGGCGAGATTTACAAAATCCAACTTATCGAAGAACTGCCCGAAGGCGAAGAAATCAGTTTTTACAAACAGGGTGACTACGTTGACCTTTGCACGGGTCCGCACCTTCCTTCGACGGGAAAAATCAAGGCATTCAAGCTGACGTCGTTGACCGGCGCGTACTGGAAAGGTAACGAACATAACAAAATGCTTTCAAGGATTTACGGCACGGCGTTTGACAAAAAAGCCGATATGGAAGCCTATCTTGCGGCTGTCGAAGAAGCCAAAAAGCGCGACCACAACAAAATCGGGCGCGAACTTGGATATTTCATGACCTGCGACACGATCGGACAAGGCTTGCCGCTGCTTATGCCCAAGGGCGCGAAACTGTTCCAGATTCTCAACCGTTTTGTCGAAGACACCGAGGCGGAACGCGGATATCTGCTCACGAAAACCCCTTATATGGCAAAGCGCGAACTTTATCAGATAAGCGGTCACTGGGATCATTATCGCGACGGTATGTTCATTTTCGGCGATCCCGACGCGGAAGGCGAAGTATTCGCGCTGCGTCCCATGACCTGTCCGTTCCAATACGAAATATTCAAAAACGGTATGAAGTCGTACCGCGACCTTCCGAAACGCTACGGCGAGACCTCGACGTTGTTCCGCAACGAAAACTCCGGCGAGATGCACGGGCTTATCAGGGTAAGGCAGTTCACCATTTCCGAAGGACACCTTATGTGCACGCCCGCACAACTCGAACAGGAATTCAAGGGCTGCTTGGAACTTGCGAAATATTGCTTAAAATGCGTCGGGCTTGACAAAGACGTATCGTATCGTTTCTCGCGCTGGGACCCCAGAAATCCCGACAACAAATATATTGACGATCCCAAACAATGGGCGTACGCCGAAGGCGAAATGAAACGTATCCTTGACGATTTGCAGGTGCCTTATACCGAGGCTATCGACGAGGCGGCGTTCTATGGTCCGAAACTCGACATTCAGATTAAAAACGTGCACGGAAAGGAAGACACGCTCATAACCATTCAGGTCGATATGTTCCTGGCGGAGCGTTTCGATATGTACTATATCGACGAAAACGGAGAGAAGGCGCGTCCTTACATCATTCACCGCACGTCGATGGGCTGCTATGAACGCACGATCGCGCTGTTGCTTGAAAAGTACGCCGGCGCAATGCCGACGTGGCTTGCTCCCGAACAGGTCAGGGTGCTGAGTCTTACCGACCGTACCGCGTCCGTCGCGGAAGAAGTACGCCATGCGCTGTTCAAACGCGGATTCCGCGCCGAAACCGACGTCAGAAACGAAAAGGTCGGCTATAAGATCCGTGAGGCGCAACTCGACAAAATCCCGTATATGCTCATTATCGGCGACAAGGAAGCGGCGGATAACGTCGTCGCGGTAAGAAGCCGCAAGGACGGCGACCTCGGCACGATGACGCTTGAAGAGTTTATGGCGAAGATTCAGAAAGAAGTCGACGACCACGTTTGCGAATAAGCGTAAAAGCACGAAAAATGTAATATTAAGTCCCTGCGTTATCGCAGGGATTTTTTTTGCATATTTTTAGGTATGGACAATCTGTTTTCATTGCTTCCCGTGACGATTTATCCGCTTTTGCCGAAGAACGTGAAAGAACTGCGTATGCGCGTGGGACTTCCGCTGTCCGTTTACGACGGCAAGAAAAAAGCCTTCGTTTTCGACGGGGAAAAACCTTATATCGTGACGTCATCGGACGTCGATTACGTTTTGGGGAAAGCCAGCGGATATTCGCTGTATTCCGTGACGGACAACCTTGTGGACGGGTTTGTAAGTTTTGCGGGCGGGATAAGAATCGGCGTTTCGGGCGAGGGCGTAAGCGCGGGAGATAAGGTATTTAATCTGAAATATCCGACGTCGCTTGTTATCAGAGTGCCGACAGAAATCAAAGGAAAAGCCGACGAAATCGCAAAAAAAGTGATGAAAAACGGCGAATTTAAAAATCTTTTGGTGATTGCGCCGCCGTCGGGCGGAAAGACGACGCTCCTTCGCGAAATCGCACGGCTTGCCTCAAACGACGGATTTAACGTGTGCGTCATCGACGAAAGACGGGAAATCGCGGGGGCGGTGAAAGGGGTGTCGGGGCTTGACCTTGGCAAAAGCGTTGACGTCATCACCGGCGTCAAAAAACTGAAAGCGTACGAGTGCGCGATAAGAAGTATGAATCCCGACGTCGTGGTTACCGACGAAATTTACGGCGCGGAAGAAGTGGACGCGGTGCTGGACGCAATGCGCGCGGGAGTTAAGGTTGCTGCGTCGCTGCACGCAACGGGCGTTTCCGACCTTAAAAACACCGTTTACGAAAAACTGCAACGGGCGATGGATATTACCGTCGTATTGACGAAAAAGAACAGAGTCGGTGAAATCAAGGAAATTATCGGATGTTAAGTGTATTAAGCGGCGCGCTTTTAATGGTTGCGTCAAGCCTTATCGGGATTGCGATAAAAAGGATTTTCAGGGTGAGATACGCGTACTTTTCGGACGCCGTCGACTTTCTGAACCTTTACAAACGGGAAATATCGTCATTGCAAACGCCGCTCGAAGACGTGATAAAAACCTTTGTTTCGTCGTCGAAAGGCGCGTTTTCGGACTCGCTTCAAAAATTTGCGGACGGGCTGCCCGCGGGCTTTAAGAACGTCGAAGAAGTGCAAAAAAAAATAAAAAACGTAATGATAAAAGAAAAAGACAGTCTGCTTGTCGCGGCGTTTTTGCACTCGCTTGGCAAGTCTAATCTTGAAAACGAAATTACAAATACCGTGCGCTATATTGACGTTTTCAACGAAAAAAAGAGCAAATCCGCAATCGAACTTAATAAAAAAGGTGAAATGTATTATAAGTTGTTCGTCGTGCTGGGCGTAACTCTTATGCTTATCGTGGTGTGATATGGGGATTGAAATCATCTTAAAAATCGCAGGGGTGGGAATGCTCACCGCAATTGTAAACGTAATCCTTAAAAAGAGCGACAAGGACGAAATCGGAACTTTCGTTACCATCGTCGGCATCGTCGTGGTTTTAATGATGGTCGTCGATATGCTGACGGGCGTTATGGACACCGTCAAACAACTTTTCGGGCTGAAATAATGGATATTTTCAAAATCGTGGGCGTGGGGATTCTCGGCGTAATCACTGCGGGGTTTATAAAGTCTGCAAAGTCGGAGTTTTCGGTTTTCGTCGTTCTGGCAACGGGGCTTGTCATACTGATTATGATTGCGAAGGGTATGTCGGAAGTCCTGGTGAAGTTTTCGGAAATCGTCGCAAAAACGGGGATACCGTCGGCATTGTACGGGGCGATTCTGAAAATCGTAGGAGTAGGTTACCTCACGGAATTTTCCGCGGGGATTTGCGAAGATTACGGGGCGGGGAGCGTCGGGAAGAAACTGCAACTTTCGGGAAAGATCGCGATATTTATTCTGGCGTTTCCCGTTATCGAAGCGTTTATAAACGTCGTTGAAAAACTTGCGATATGAAAACAAAAATAATCAAAATATTTTTAATATTTGCGGTTTTTCTTGCGATTTTTTCAATTTTTCGGGATAAAAACGTTGCGTACGCCAAACAGGGCGAAGAAGAAAAATCGGTTGAAGACGGGACGGACGAAGTCCTTGAAAAACTTGACCTTGAACGCCTGGAAGATTATTATTCGTCGCTTTCAGACGACGAAAACGCGTTTGTCGCGGGCGGTTTCAAGGAACTTCTGAAAAGGCTTATTGACGGCAACGTCGGCGTATCTTTTAAGGATTTCATAGGCGAAATTTTCTCTCTTATATTAAAAGGCGCGCTCGGTTTTCTTCCGTCGATAATTACCGTCGTCGTGATTTCGGTGATGTCGGGCATGCTGAAAGGGCTTAATTCCGGATTTCTGAACGAAAACACGTCGGAAATCGTGGATTTTGCGTGCTTTTCGGCGATTCTTACGGTCATCGTATCGGAAGCGGCGAATATGCTGACTCTTACGATAAACACCGTCGGACGCGTCGAAAAGTTGTCCGCCGCATTGTTTCCGGTGTTGCTGACACTTATGACGGCTCTTGGCGGGGCGAGCGGCGTAGGCTTTCTGAAACCCCTTGTCGGCGTGTTTTCTGTGGGGCTTACGAAAGTCGTGAAAACGTTTGTGCTGCCGTGCTTTACGGGCGCGGTTTTACTGAATGCGGTCGGCAATATTTCGCCTGCGGTCAAACTTGACAAAATGGCGGATTTTTTCAAAAAAGCTGGCAGTATAGTGTTGAAAACGGTGTTTTCGGCGTTTTTTGCATATCTTCTTATCGGCGGCGTAATCGGGAAAACCGTTGACGGAGTGATGATTAACGCGGCGCGATTCGGCGTGAAAAGTTACGTCCCGATAATCGGCGGTTACGTGTCGGACGGATTCGACGTGGTGCTTGCGGGGTGCGCGCTTGTCAAAAACGCGGTCGGAATGACGGGGCTTCTGATATTGTTGTCGGTTGTCGTCGCGCCCGTCGGAAAACTTATCGCGTTTGACCTTATTTTGCGATTTGCAGCAGGCGTTGTCGAGCCGCTTGGCGTATCCGGAATATCAAATATGCTGATGAAAATTTCAAAATGTGCGGGGCTACTCATTGCGGCGATCGCGGGGGCAACGTTCGCGTTTTTCGCGATGGTGCTGACGGCGGGGACGTCGGTCGGGGTGTGATATGGGCGCGTGGCTTCTGAAAATCACGGGCGTTATCGCTCTCTCAACGCTTTCGTCGCTGCTTATTCCGAACGGACAGACGAAAAAATACGTCAGGGGGATTTTCGCGCTTATAACGTTGTTCGTTCTGGTATCGCCGCTGCCGAAACTTCTAAAAAGCGACTTTTCGGGTTTTCCGAACGCTTTTGATACTGCCTCCGAACTTGAAATCGACGAAACTTTTTTGTACGGCGTGGCGACGAACGCATATAAAACGCAGGAAAGGAATATCGAAAAGTTTCTGAAAGAAAAGGGAATCGAAGCAAAGGTAAAATTCGTCGTAAAAAGCGAAACTTCGTCGGAAATTGACTACGTAAACGTTATTTTGTCCGATAAGTCATTTGAGCGGGACAAGTCGAATAGTATTGATATCGGGGCGTTGAAAAGCGAAATCTCAAAGTTTTCGGGCGTCCCGGAAGACAAACTGAGGGTTTTTTATGAACGATAACGAAGAAAAGGAAAAACCGTTTAAGGATTTTATCCGAAAAATCAAAAGCGTAAAGAATATCGAAATCATCGTCTGCATAATTTTAATTGCGATAATCCTTTTGCTTTACGGAATCGTACGCGAGGCGAAGAAGAAGCAGGCGGAAAGCGGAAACGCGGGGGCGACGATTGTCGAAACGGCGTCGGACGAAGAAAGACTTGCGGCGGTTTTATCAAAGATACAAGGCGCGGGCAAAGTCGAAGTGTACATCGGTTACGACGGCAATTTCGAGACGGTTTACGCCTTTGACAAAACGACGAATACGACGACGCGCACCGACGACTCGGGCGGGGCGAACCTTACGACCACCGTTACCGAAGAAAAGTCAACCGCCGTGTTTGACGAAAACAAAAAACCGCTTATCGAAAAAACCGTCGCGCCGAAAATCACCGGCGTAATAGTTGTGGCGGAAGGGGCGAAAGACGTCGCCGTAAGGCTGAATATCTTAAAAGCCGTCGCAACCGCCCTGAACGTAAACGAAAAAATAATCGAAATTTTCATAATGAATTAAATGGAGGGTTTATATGAAAAACAACAAAAAGAAAATCGCGGTATTGTCGATTATGACCGTTCTCCTTGTGGTGTCCGCCGTCCTTAACGTATGGCTCAACACAAAGCTCACGAAACGTCAGGAAACGCTGACGACGAACACAAACGAACCTACCGTTACCGAAACTTTCAAAAGTTTCCGCTCGTCAAGGGAAACCACCCGTCAGGAACTTATGGATTATCTTGACGCGATAATTTCGTCCGAGAGCGCAAGCGCGTCCGCAAAAACGGCGGCAGAAACGCAGAAACAGAGCGTATGCACGCAGATGGAAAACGAACTTCTGTTGGAAAGACTTATTCAGGCGCGCGGATTTCGCGACGTAATCGTAACTCTTTCCGACAAGAACTGCACGGTAGTCGTCGCCGACGACAATCTGGAAGCGCAGGAAGTCGCTCAGATTCTCAGCGTCGTGACAAATGAAACGAGCTACACCGCAAACGACGTAATCGTCTGTCAATACTGATAAAATGTGTCGGGGAACGGGTATAATTGCTTGTATAAGACGAAAAAATATGCTATAATATCCGTAATTCGGAGGATAGTATGGCAAAAATCAAGTCAGTGAAATCGAATACGGAAGTTTACGCCGAAATCATCGCGGACATCGCATCTCGCGCAGCCGCCGAAATCGAAGGGGCGGAACTTCTTGGGAAAAACCCCGACAAGTCGCGTATCATCAAAGACAATGACGTCCACGCTTACGTTAAAAGCGACAACACCGTCGATATCGATATTTATCTGAATATTTTGTACGGCTACAACATTCCCGACACCGTCTGCAAGGTTCAGATTGCAATCAAAAAAGCAATCGAAAAGGAAACTTGTTACAAGGTGGGAGAAGTCAACGTTTCGGTTGTCAGTATTATCGTCGACGAGACCGACGACACCCCCGTGATCGTTCACGACTTTGACGACGAAGAAACCGACGACGTCGCAAAATCCGAAGAAGAAAACGCATAACTTTCACTTAGCCCTCGTTTTTACGACGGGCTAATTGTTTTTGAATTTCAGAGGTTTATATGAGCAGAAGCACCGCACGAGAACATCTTTTCCAACTCACGTTCGAACAACTTTTTTCGGAAGATAAAAACGACGTCACGCTGGAAGCGTACCTTATGGACGCGTCTTTGACCGACTCTGACAAACTGTACGTCAGAAAGGCGTACGACGGCATTTATACGCATCTTGACGAATTGAAGGGCATTGTCGCGAAGTATTCCAACGGCTTTAATATCGACCGCATTTACAAGCCCGACCTTGCCGCGATGATCGTCAGCGTTTACGAGATGAAATACGTCCCGGAAGTTCCCGCCGCCGTCAGTATTAACGAGGCGGTCGAACTTGTCAAAAGATATTCCACGGAAAAGAGCAAATCTTACGTCAACGGCGTGCTTGCAAGCGTCAATAAGGCGCTGACGGAGGAATAATGCAGATTATCGACGGAAAGGCCTTGTCGTCAAAAATCCGCGCGGAAATATCGGCGCAGGTCGCAGAACTTAAATCAAAGGGCGTTGAAGCGTGTCTTGCCGTCATTCTTGTCGGCAACGATCCGTCAAGCGAACTTTACGTAAAAAATAAGGTAAAAGCATCGGAAGAAGTCGGCATAAAAAGTATTCTTTGCCGCTTTCCCTTGACCGTTACCGAAAAGGAACTTATCGACGAAATCGAGCGGCTCAACGCCGACGATACAGTCAGCGGTATTCTTGTGCAACTTCCTTTGCCCGATTCTATCGACGAGAAAAAGATAACCGCGCATATCGACGTGAACAAGGACGTGGACGGATTTTCCGCATACCAGACGGGTTTACTTTGCCTCGGCACCCCCGACCTTGCGCCTTGTACGCCGCAGGGGATTATCGCTCTTATTGAGTCGACGGGCGTAAAAATCGCAGGGAAACACGCCGTGATCGTCGGGCGTAGCAATATCGTCGGACGTCCGACCTTGCAACTTCTTTTGCAACGCGACGCAACCGTTACGATTTGTCACAGCAAAACGCAAAACCTTAAAGAATTTACAAAAACGGCGGATATTCTTGTCGTTGCCGTCGGAAAACCCAAATTTATCACGAAAGATATGGTGAAAGACGGCGCGGTCGTTATCGACGTCGGCATTTCCCGCGACGAAAACGGCAAGCTTTCGGGCGACGTGGATTTTGAAAACGTAAAAGACGTTTGTTCGTTCATTACTCCCGTCCCGGGCGGGGTGGGACCGATGACGGTGACTATGCTGATGCACAACACCTTGCTCGCGGCAAAACGGCGATAATTCGCGCCTTTTCGGCGTTTTGACGGAACCCTGCTCAGTTACGTACGACAAAGTACGCGCCTTCGCACGAACCCGTCAAGAACCCCGAAAATCCATCAAATTCTCGCCGTTTTGGGAATGTTTATTTTAATCAAAATTCTGACTTTTTAGGGGAGTAACTAGAGAAAATATTATTTTGCGTACGAAGTACTTATGTCATTGCGAGCGTAGCGTGGCAATCTCCCGGAAGGGCACCATATAACAAAACCCACGCAAGATACTTTTGTACTTGCGTGGAGAAAAAGGCGCACACGAGCAAAAGAGTGAGCGTTATCGCCCCAGATAACGTGATTTCAAAAACGAAGTGTGCGACGTAATTCTCGCCGTTTTGGGAGAGTTTTTTAGTTTATGTCATTCTGAGGAGCGAAGCGACGTGAGAATCTCCCGGAAGGGTAACTTTGTTTAATAGATACAAATTTTTGTTTTAGTTTTGGAAATTTTGCGAAAATAATTGCGAAAAAGAACAAATATTATGGATAAATTGTTTTACGAAAATCTTTATATCGAAAAGGGCGCAAGGTACGTTTGCGGCGTTGACGAGGTCGGGCGCGGTCCGCTTGCCGGTCCCGTTACCGTGTGCGCCGTCATTATGGATTTGTCGAAAATTGTCGACGGCGTTGACGACAGCAAAAAACTTTCGGAAAAGAAGCGCGAAAAGCTTTTTCCGCAAATTTGCGAAGCGGCTGTCGATATGTCGATTGTGAGCGTAGGCCCCGAAGTCATTGACGAAATCAACATTCTGAACGCGACGAAACAGGCGATGCAACAGGCGATTATGAGCCTGAAAGTCAAGCCGGACGTCGTGCTTGTGGACGCGGTGCAACTCGATATTCCATATAAAACGCACGCAATAATCAAAGGCGACTCGTTGTCATATTCAATCGGTTGCGCGTCGATTCTCGCAAAGGTCACGCGTGACGCATATATGATAAAAGCCGACGAGATTTATCCCGATTACGGTTTCAAAAGCAACAAAGGATACGGCAGCGCACAGCATATCGCCGCATTGAAAGAGAAAGGCGCGACGCCCATTCACAGAAAATCGTTTATTAAAAATTTTGTCGGAGATAACAAATGAGAGCGGAAGGCATCAGGGGAGAAAGCCTTGCGGAAGGGTATCTTAAAAGCAAGGGATACAAAATAATCGGTCGCAACGAAAAACTTATGGGTATCGAGGTCGATCTTATCGCGACCGCGCCGGACGGCGACGTTTGCTTTATCGAGGTCAAGTCGCGCACGACATATTCGTACGGATACGCGCTTGAAGCGGTAACTCCCGCAAAAATCGCAAGGTACAAAAGATTTATAAATCTTTACACGCAGATTCATCGTCTTTACGACAAGACGCTTCGCATCGACGTTATCGCAATTTCGGGCGACGACGTCGAACATATCGAAAACGTCGGCGGTTAAAACCGAAAAAAAGTAATATAATTATCTATAATTATTTCAAAACCCGCCTTATTTCGTTTGCCAAGATTTTCCCGTTATGATATAATTCTTTCGAAAATCCGCACCCGTGGGTTGACAAATCCGTGCTTTTTGAGTTCATTTGTCGCAAACTTTTCGGGGAGGAGTAAAAAACGGAGGTATTTTTTTATGGCAGTAACATCAATGAAACAACTGCTTGAAGCAGGCGTTCACTTCGGTCACCAGACAAAGCGTTGGAATCCGAAAATGGCAAAGTACATCTACGCTGCAAGAAACGATATTCACATTATCGATTTGCAGATCTCGGTTGAAAAGGTGGAGGAAGCATACGCTTTCATTCGTCAGGTCGCGTCGGAAGGCAAAGACATCCTTTTCGTAGGTACGAAAAAACAGGCGCAGGACGCAATCCAGTCGGAAGCGGAACGTTGCGGAATGTACTACATCAACCAAAGATGGCTCGGCGGTACGCTCACCAACTTCAAAACCATTAAATCTCGTATCGACAGGCTCAACAAACTCAATCAGATGGAAATCGTCGGCGAGTTCGATCTTCTTCCCAAAAAAGAAGTTATCGGTCTCAAAGCCGAACGCGACCAACTTGAAAAGAACCTCGGCGGCATCAAAAACATGCGTGAACTTCCCGGCGCACTCTTCGTAGTCGACCTTAAAAAGGAAGAAATCGCCGTTAAAGAAGCGCGCCTTCTCAATATCCCCATCGTCGGCGTCGTCGATACCAACTGCGATCCCGACCTTGTCGATTACGTTATCCCCGGCAACGACGACGCAATCCGCGCAATTAAACTCTTCGCATCGCTTATGGCAGACGCCGTTATCGAGGCGAAACAGGGCGTTGACGCAGTAGCGGCGGCACACGCGGAAGCAAACGCCGAAGCAGCCGAAGAAGCAAAAGAAAAAGAAACGGTTGAAGAAGTCGTTGAAGAAGCAGTCGCTCCTTTGACCAAAGAAGAAGCGCTTGACAAAGCAATCGCGGAAGCGGAAGCAAAATAATCGGAGGATTTCAGATATATGGCAGCATTCACCAGTAAAGACGTTATGGATTTGCGCGCTCGCACGGGCGCAGGTATGATGGATTGCAAAAAGGCTCTTACCGAAGCGGACGGCGACATGGACAAAGCAGTCACCATTCTTCGCGAAAAGGGCGCGGCAACCGCAGCCAAAAAAGCAGGCCGCGTTGCAGCGGAAGGCATTGTCGAAAGTTATATCCACATGGGCGGTAAAATCGGCGTTCTCGTCGAGGTCAACTGCGAAACCGACTTCGTTGCAAAAAGCGACGACTTCAAAAATTTCGCTCACGACGTCGCTCTCCAAATCGCTTCTATGAAACCTACTTGCGTCGCTATCGAAGACCTTGACGCGAAAGCGGTTGAACTCGAACGTGAAATTTACAAGAATCAGGCTCTTGCGGAACCCAAGCCGAAGCCCTTGAACATCATCGAAAAGATGGTTGACGGTCGCATCCAGAAATACTACAAAGAAGTTTGCCTTCTTGAACAGGATTTCTTCAAAGATCCCGGCAAAACCATTAAACAATATCAGACCGAAGTTACCGCAAAGGTCGGCGAGAAGGTCGCGATTCGTCGTTTCGTTCGTTACGAAATGGGCGAAGGCATCGAAAAGAGAAAAGACGATTATCTCGGTGAAATCAGCGAAAACCTCGCAAAAATGCAACAAAACGGTTAATTACCTTTTGAAAAGGACGCTTTTGCGTCCTTTTTTTGAATTTTCGAATCAGGAGAGACTATATGGATAACAAATATACAAGAGTCGTCATTAAAATCAGCGGCGAAGCCCTTGCGGGTGAAAACGGATTCGGACTGAACAACGCCGTCATCGCGGGCGTTGTGGAACAAATCGCGAAAGTCAGGAATATGGGCATCCAGATCGGCATCATTATCGGCGGCGGCAACTTCTGGCGCGGACGTCAGGGCGCGGATATGGACAGAACGACTGCCGACCATATGGGTATGCTCGCAACCGTCATCAACTCGCTTGCAATGCAGGACGCTTTGGAACACGCGGGCGTGCCTACGCGCGTTATGACGGCAATCGAAATGCCCAGAGTCGCAGAGCCTTACATCTTACGCCGTGCGATCCGCCACCTTGAAAAAGGTCGCGTCGTCATCATGGCGTGCGGTACGGGCAACCCGTATTTCAGCACCGACACGGGCGCGGCGCTTAGGGCTGCGGAAATTCAGGCGGACGTATTGTTGCAAGCCAAAAATATCGACGGCGTTTACGACAGCGATCCGAAGAAAAATTCCGACGCCAGAAAGTACGATAAAATCGGATACCTTGACGTCATCAAGGACGGTTTGCAGGTTATGGACACGACCGCGGTATCTCTTTGTATGGAAAACCATATCCCCATCGTAACGTTTGCGCTGAACGAAAAAGACAGCATTTACAAGGCGGCGACAGGACAAAAAATCGGTACAATTATCGAATAATTTTTGACAAAAACTCAACAAAAAAACAACAAAAACGCACCTATCCCGTGCGTTTTTTGTATTTTTATTTATGATTGAAAACCATATATTTTTTTGTAAATAACGCCGTCGTTTATTCTTATCGAACGGATAAAATTCGTTTGATTTTTGACTGACAAAAAACCGTATAAAACGCCAAAATATCAAAATCGCTGCGCCTTTTAATTAAGAGCGTTCGCGCATTTATTTTTATTAAGTACTTGCTTTTATATATTTTAGTATGATATAATATTTTTACTAAAAATGTATTTTGGAGGAATATATGGCTTTCGGTATCGAAGAAGTCGATTTTTTGTTTGAAACTTTCGACGAAGAAAATGCTAAAACTTTTGAAAATTACAAGACCGAGTTGCAGGGAATCCGCGCAGGTCGCGCAAACCCCCACATTCTTGACAAGGTCGAGGTTGAATATTACGGAACGATGACGCCGCTTAACCAGATGGCGAACGTTACTATTGCGGAAGCGCGTGTGCTTGTCGTGTCGGTATGGGACAAAAGCGCGCTCAAAAACGTTGAAAAGGCAATCCTTGCCGCAAACGTCGGCATCACGCCCAACAACGACGGCACGGTGATTCGTCTTGTTTTCCCCGAAGTTACCGAAGAAAGACGTCGCGCGCTTGTAAAAGACATCAAACAGGGCGCGGAAGAAACCAAAATCGTGTTAAGAAATCATCGTCGCGACATCAACGAAGAGCTTAAAAAACTCAAAAAAGACAGCGCGATCACCGAAGACGACCTGACGAACTTCCTGGAAGAAGTCGACAAACGCCTCGCGAAGGAAATCGAAAAGGTTGACGAAACCGCAAAGAAAAAAGAAGACGAGGTAATGAGTGTATAAAGCCGAGTTTTCCGGTAAAAAAATTGACGACGTCGAAAAAGAACTTGCAAAACAAGGGATTATCGACGTCGAAATCGTTAAAAACGATTCTAAGCGCGACGACGGATACGATTCGGAACTTGTCGTAAGGGCGGACGTCACGGGAAACAAAGCCGTGCTCGTCACGTCGAAATTCCGTCTGTCCGTTCCGATTTCGGAGGAATAATTTATGTTAAAACGCGCGGTTACGGCGATAATACTCGTCGGATACGCATTTGCGATGTTATATCTTGGCACGGCGGTGCATTACGGGTTTCTGGACGCGCTCATTATGTCGTTCGCATTCGTCGGGACTTACGAAATGTACCATACTTTCAGGAAGTCGGAATACAAGAATTCCTGGGGAGCGCCGCTGTTGTTGTGTGTCGCGATATATCCTTTATGGTATTTTTTAGGCTACAAGGGCATACTGATTGCACTGAGTCTTTCAATATGTCTTGCGCTTGCGGTGTTCACGTTCAAAGCGGAAATGGAACTGAAAGACCTGCTTGCGACGATATTTTCGCTGATTTATCCGATGGCGCTCGTGTCGCTTGCGTTCGCGCTGTCGAGGGAGTTTCCGTGCGGCGGCACGTTTGCGATATCGTTTGCGATTTTCCTTCCCGTGTTTTCGGATACGTTTGCGTATCTTGTCGGAAGCACTTTGGGGAAAAGGAAACTTTGTCCGTCTATATCGCCGAAAAAGACCGTCGCGGGCGCGATCGGCGGATTACTGGGCAGCGTTTTGTGCGCGGTAACGTTCTTCCTGCTGTTTGACTTATATGCGGTTATCCCCGTCGGATACGTTACTTTTTCGGACAGCGTAGCGGTGCGCGCGGTGGTATTCGTCGTTCTGGGTATCGTCGGCGGCGTACTTGCGGAAATCGGTGACCTTGCGGCAAGCCGCATTAAACGCACCATGAACATCAAGGACTTCGGAAACATTTTCCCCGGTCACGGCGGCGTTCTGGACAGACTTGACAGCATTATGTTTACGCTTGTTATGCTTTTTACGGCATTTACGTTTATGTATATGTAATATCCCGTGCGTTTACGGATATAAATACTAAAAGAGGTTGTATATTATGAGAATGAAACAAATCGTGATATTCGGCAGCACCGGTTCGGTCGGCACGAAGGCGTTGCAGATTTGCGAACGCAACCCTGAATCGTTCAAAGTAATCGGGCTTACCACGAATACCAACATCAAAAAACTTTTGGAGCAAATCAATCAATTCCGTCCGCGCTACGTCGCGATTACCGACGACAACGCAAGGAACGAATTTACCAAGTACAAACCGCCTTTCGTGCAGGTTTTGTCCGTTGACGAGCTTTCGTGCATAAAAGTCGACTGCGTTATCAACGGTATGGTCGGCATCAGCGGTCTGAAACCGTCGATGAACGTTCTGAAAAACGGCGGCACGCTGGGTATCGCAAACAAAGAGCCCATCGTCGCTGCGGGCAGACTTCTCAGAGAACAAGCCGAAAGATACGGCTCCACGATTATTCCCGTCGATTCGGAACACAGCGCGATTTTCCAGTGCCTGAAAGCGGGCAAAGTTCAGGACGTCAAAAAGGTTACGCTGACGGCGTCGGGCGGTCCGTTTGTCGATTTCACCGACGAACAACTGCGCGCGGTAACGCCGCAAATGGCAATCAAACATCCCGTCTGGGCAATGGGCACGAAAGTTTCCATCGACAGCGCGACGATGATGAACAAGGGCTTGGAAGTTATCGAGGCAATGAACCTGTTCAATCTTCCGCAAAGCAAAATCGACGTCATTATCCATCGCGAAAGCGTCATTCACAGCTTTGTGGAGTTTGTCGATAAATCGGTGATTGCGTGTATGAGCATGCCGAACATGCGCCTTCCGGTGCAGCTTGCGATGACTTATCCCGACCGTATCGAAAGTTATGCGGAAAGTCTTGACCTTGCAAAACTCGGCTCGCTTCATTTCGAATATCCCGATTATAAAAAATTCAAATGTTTGTCGTTGTGTATCGACGCGGCGAAACTCGGCGAGAGCGCATGCGTTGCGGTATCCGCAGCAGACGAAATCGCGGTCGCGCAGTTTATCGCGGGCAAAATCGGATTTACCGATATCGAGAAATACGTCGAAAAAGGCTTGTCTTTCATAAGAGGCAACAAGGTTTCAAGCGTGGACGAAGTTTTGTCAATTGACGAAACAGTCAAAAAGTACATACGCCAGACAATGAGGTAATAATTGATATTTTCATCGCTTTGCTCGTTCCAGAGCGTAATGCTTAACATTTTATACGTCGTTATCGCGATACTCGCATTGATGTTTATGATCGTCGTGCACGAATTCGGACACTTCATTGCGGGAAAAAAACTCGGTTTTCAGATTAACGAGTTCGCGATAGGCTTCGGCCCGCCGATTTTCAAAAGGAAAATGAAGTCGGGCACGCAGTTTTCGATACGTCCGATACCCCTTGGCGGGTTTTGCGGATTCGAGGGCGAAGATGACGATAACGACAACCCGAGGGCTTTCAACAATATGCCGCCGTGGAAAAGGATCATCGTTCTTTTTAACGGGGCGTTTTTCAATTTCCTTTCGGCGATGCTCATCATCACGATTTTCTTTTGCGCTTACGGCGAGCAGGTTTCCGTTATCGGCGCGCAGTACGAGGGCGGCGCGAATACCGAAGTCGTGCAGGAAGGCGATATTATTCTTGCCGTCGACGGGAAAATCAAGCATATCCTTATGAACGACGACTTTTCGGATATGCTTGACAAATGCGGCGACACCGCCACGCTCAAAATTTTGAGAAATGGCAAGGCGCAGACCGTCACGATTAAAAAGGGCGCGTATAAGTATTTCGCCCCGACCGCAAAAAGCGATTTTTATCAGGTGATGTATATAAAAGACAACGCCTATCACGCGGTGGATTTGAACGACGGCTACCGTATCACGAAAATCGACGGCAAAAAGAAAAACCTTGACAGAAACCTTACGGAACTTAAAAGCGGCACGTCGATTACGTTTGAAAAGGACGGCGCGGAGTACGAAGGCTTTATCACCGTCGTGAAGGCGGGCGACAGGCTGACTTATCTCGACGACGAGTTCGTCCCGCCGCTGACCGCCGAAAAATATTCGACGCTTACGTCTTCAATGACCGAAGGTCATTTCATAATGTTCCAGCAGGAACTCGAAGGCGGCAGTTTCAGCGTGCCTATTGTCATCTCGAAGGACACCGTAAAAGACTTTTCGGGCAATGTAATAAACGATTTTTCGTATATGAACTATGTCGAGGGACACACCCAACTTATTGCGGGGCAAGACGGCAACGAACCGATAAATTTCGGCTTCACAAGGCGGTTGTCCACCGAGAAACTCGGGTTCTTCCGCGCGCTCGGCAGGAGTTTCACTTTCAGTTTCTTCATCGTGTTCAAGGTGCTGGCGGTGCTTGGCGCGCTTATCACCGGCAAGATGGGGCTTGAAAGCGCAGGTGGTCCCATTACCGTTATCTCGACGGTTTCGACGGGCATAAAACAAGCGGGATTCCCGTATCTGATGTTAATTACGTGCATACTGTCGGCGAACGTTGCGGTCATGAATCTGTTGCCGCTTCCCGCGCTGGACGGCAGTAAAATCGTGCTGACGTTTGTCGAGTGGATTCGTGGCAAACCGTTGAACAGGAAGGTCGAGGCAATTATCCACACGGTCGGGCTTATTATACTGTTCACGTTTACGATTTTCGTGGATATTTTCCATATGATTAAATAAGATGACAAGAAAAATCAAGGTCGGAAACGTTTATATCGGCGGTGGCGCACCGATTTCGGTACAGTCGATGTGCAATACTAAAACCGCAGACGTCGAAAACACGATAAAGCAGATAATTTCGCTTCAAAACGCGGGCTGCGATATCGTGCGTTTTGCCGTAAATTCCGCGACCGACGCGGCGGCGATAAAAGAGATTAAAAACGCGACGGATATTCCGCTTGTCGCGGACATTCAATACGATTATAAACTTGCGGTATTGTCCGCCGAAAACGGCATCGACAAAGTAAGAATAAACCCCGGCAATATCGGCGACGAAAGAAAGGTAAGATACCTCGCGGACGTCTTAAAAGAAAGAAAAATACCGATAAGAATCGGCGTGAATACGGGAAGCCTTGAAAAGGATCTGAAAAACCTGAACCCTGCCGACGCGCTTGTCGAAAGCGCAAAACGCCATATAAAAATCCTGGAAAACGCAGGCTTTTTCGACATAATCGTGTCGTTGAAATCGTCCGACGTCAGGACAAGCGTCGCCGCGGCAAGGGGATTTTCAAAAGAGTTTGATTATCCGTTGCACCTTGGCGTGACGGAAGCGGGCACTTTCGAACGGGGCATTATCAAAAACACGGCAGGACTTTCGCCGCTGCTGCTGGACGGAATCGGCGACACAATCCGCATCTCGCTGACGGCAGATCCAGTCGAAGAAGTAATCGCAGGGCGTATGCTTCTGAAATCTTTGGGGCTCAACGACGACAGCGAAGTGATTGCCTGTCCGACGTGCGCCCGCACGGAAATCCCGCTTTTTGAGCTTGCGACGAAAGTCGAGAAAATGCTTGCGGGGACGAAAGGGCTGAAAGTCGCGGTAATGGGCTGCGTCGTGAACGGCGTCGGGGAAGGCGAAAAAGCCGACTTCGGAATTGCCGGCGGCAAGGAAAAATCGGTGATTTTTGAAAAAGGAAAAATTACAAAAACAATCGACAATTCCTTGATTTTTGATGAAATAAACGCATTGATTGCAAAATATAAGGCACAAAATGAAAAAGTTTGACGTTGAATTCAAAAAACTTACGGACAATAAATATCCGTTCGTCAGGTTCGTTCGCGCAGAGTACAGCGTGAGCGACAACAACCTTATTTTGCATTTTCTGGCGTCTGCCCAGTCGATTGACGGCGGCGTACTTTCCGACCGCGTGAAAGACGATATCGTGAAAGCCGTCGTGCCGCTCGTGCCCGACGAAATCACGTTTTCGGTGAGATATACCAAAGTGTATGCGGACGAAGACACCGTCAGAGTCAAACTTATGCAAGCCCTACAAAAATATATGGGAATCGCCGCGGGAATGATTAAGCCCGAGGACGTGAGCATACAGGTGAACGACTACGTAATCGACGTGAAAATCAAGGCGCAAAAGGCGTATTCGTCAATGCTGAAAGCCGACGACGTGAAAGAAAAAATCGTCGACTATCTGAACGAAAACTTTGTTGAAAACGTCAATTTTGAAGTTGCCGAAAAATACATTTCTGACGAAGAAAAGAAGAAAATTGCCGAAAAAAGTCTAAAAACCGTTGAAAATGCGGGCTTTAATTGTGATATTAAAGTCAGCGCGGACGGCACGGTGAAAGAAGACGGAAACGACGTGTTTTCCGACCTTATCGATCCGTCCGACGACACCATCGTGTTTTACGGCGATGCAAGACAGATTAAGGCAACCGCGCTTGAAAATCTTGTCGGGAAAGCGTATATGAACGTTTTGCCGATGTACATATCCGACATTAAAGACACTATGGAAGCGGCAACCGTTTGCGGGCGTGTGGTCGGGCTTGAAAAGCGGGAATACCGCAACAAAAACTTTGGTTTGAACCTTCCGACGGGCGGGCGGTTCAAAAAGAATACGACCGACGAAAAACTGCCGATGTACACGTTCACGATCGACGACACGACGGGCAAACTTTCGGTCGTGTATTTTGCAAGGGATACAAAGGTCAACGCGCTGGATCTTTCATTGCGCGACGAAAAGAACGTCGTAATTTCCGGAAAACTCAGTGACAGAAACGGCTCGAAACAGATTATGGTCGATAAAATGTGGCTTGCGGACGTCGATTATTCCACGATCAAGACCGAATTGCCGCAAAAATCCGCAAACAAAAATTATTATCTCGTGCGTCCCGAAAAGTATTTTGAAGAGTCGCAAAGCAGTATGGACGATCTTCTTGGCGGCGAAAAGGAAGTCGCGCCTTATCTGAAAGGTAAGACTTTCGTCGTATTCGACCTTGAAACGACGGGGCTCGACGTGCAGCATTGCATGGTGGTGCAACTCGGAAGTTACAAAATCGTCGACGGGAAAATCGTGGAAACTTTCAACACGCTGATAAACCCCTGTTGTCATATCCCCGAAGCGACGAGCGCGATTCACGGAATTTACGACAGCGACGTCGTTTGCGCGCCGGAGTTCAAGGACGTCGTCCCCGATTTTTTCAAGTTTACCCGCGGCGCGACGCTTGTCGGACACAACGCCTGCGGATACGATTTGCCGATACTTTCGCGGCTGGCAAGGGAAAGCGGCTATAACTTCGACAATCCCGTGCTTGACACGCTTATCCTTGCAAAACAGCAGTACAGGCTGCCGAGTTACAATCTCGGAAACCTTGCAAAGCACTTTCATATCAACCTTGAAAACGCGCACAACGCCGACTTTGACGCCATCGCGACGGCAAAACTTTTCATAATTCTTGCCGAAAAGTTGAAATAAAGTTAAAAAACGCTTAAAAATATTTGCATATAAAATATATATATGTTATTATATCTATGCTAGCATCGAAAGTGAGAGTGAGCCTTGACGGCTCGCTCTTATTCGTATAAAGGAACGATTATGAAACAAGAAGTATTGAAAATCAAGGAAAAAATCGCGCCCGTGGTCGAAGGATTGGGCTATGAACTCGTCGACGTCAAAACAAGCGTGCAGTACGGCACCGACACCGTTACCGTCGTTATTTTCAAAGAAGGCGACATGGGGCTGGACGATTGCGAAAAAGTCCATAACGCCGTCGACGCGCTCTTTGACGAGATAAATCCTTTCGGCGACAATTCGTACAATCTGGAAGTATCGTCGATGGGGCTTGACTGGCCGCTTAAAACCGCCGACGATTTCCGCCGCCGCAAAGGGCAGGAACTTGAAATTTCCTTGTTCCAAAAAATCGACGGCAACAAAAAAATAACGGGGATTCTGGACAGTTTCGACGACGACGGAATCACGATTAAACTCACCGATATCAAAACGGGCAAAGACCTTAACAAGTCTTTGACGCTTTCAAAAAAAGAAATCGCAAAGGCAAGTCTTGCAATCCGTTTCGAATAAAAATAAAAAATCAAAACTTAATATAGCGGTTTTCCGCAGGAGGTAATATGGTAAACAAGGACTTTTTCCAGGCACTCGATTTGCTGGAACAGGAAAAGAAAATAAGTCGCTCAAAAATGATCGAAGCGCTTGAAGCGGGCATACTTTTCGCTTTCAAAAAAGAATACGGCGAGGCGCGTCAGATAACGGTGCGCTGCGACGAAACCCGCAACACCATCAAAGTGTTTGCGTACAGAAACGTCGTGGAAACCGTCGAAGATCCCGAAAAAGAGATTTCTTTGGAAGACGCGCAGGCGATCAAACCGTCTTATAAACTCGGCGACGTCGTCGTCGAAGACGTCACGCCCAAGGACTTTTCCCGCATTGCGGCGCAAACCGCAAAACAAGTCATCATGCAACGCATCAACGACGCAAGTCGCGACGTCGTCATGAACGAAATGACCGAACGCGAGGGCGAAATCGTGTCGGCAACCGTAAGACGTAAAGAAGGTATGACTTATTACGTCGAAATCTCCGGAAACCAGATGGAAGGTATTTTGGGACTTCCCGACCAGATCCAGGGCGAACGCCTGAACATCGGCGACGTCGTGAAAGTGTACGTCAAAAAGGTCAGAAGCACCGATTTCGGCGCGCAGGTTGTCGTGTCGAGAAGTGCGGCAGGCTTTGTAAAACGTATGTTCGAGCTGGAAGTACCCGAAATCCGCAGCGGACTTGTCAAAATCAACGGTATCGTCCGCGAGGCGGGCTACCGCACTAAAATGGCAGTGTCGTCGGACGATCCGTCGGTTGACGCAATCGGCGCGTGCATCGGTCCCAAAGGCAGCCGCGTAAACGCAATCGTGGCGGAACTCGGCGGTGAAAAAATCGACATCATTCCTTACTGCACCGATCCTCTTGAATTCGTCGCCCGCGCACTCAGCCCTGCTCCCGTGCAGATGGTGCAAATCAACGAAGAAGAAAAGAAAGCGAAAGTCGTCGTCGCCGACGAAAAACTCTCGCTCGCAATCGGCAAGCAAGGACAAAACGCGCGTCTTGCTGCGAAACTCACCGGCTGGAAAATCGACGTCAAACCTTACAGCGAAGTTATGAAGACGCTGTCGGTTGAATCGGCGGAGAACGAAAATGCCTAAGAAAATCCCGTCGCGCATGTGCGTCGTATGCCGAAATATGTTTGAAAAGCCGGATCTTATCCGCGTCGTAAAAGGTGCGGACGGCGTTTCAATCGACCTTACCGGCAAAAAAGCGGGGCGCGGCGCGTACGTCTGCAAAAATCCCGAATGCTTTGAAAAATGTGTCAAAAAACGCGTTTTCGACAGAGTGTTTCAGGAAAAACTTTCGGACGAAGTTTACGAATCCTTAAAGGACGAATATGCAAAACTCGGACAAAATTCGTAGTTATCTTGGGTTCGCCGCCCGCGCGAACAAAATCGTGTTCGGGACGGAGCGCATTTTAATGAAAAAAAGCGTGCCAGTCATCGTACTTGGCGCGGACGCAATGCAAAACACCGCAAAACGGATAAAAAACTACGCCGAAAGGTCAAACTCTCCCGTCGTCACCCTTGAAAACGGCACGATTGAGGAAATATTCAAAAAACAAAACTGCAAGGTGGTCGCCGTAACCGACGTCAGCCTTGCGAATGCTATAATTGAAAATGCGAAATAGCGGAGGTAATTTAATGGCAGAAAATAATGCGAAAAATTATGAAGGCGGTACGAAAGGACTCGGCTCGGTAAAAACCGACGTCGTATCTCCCGCGCTTCAAAAACTGACGGAACTTTCCGTAAAACTTCGCGCGCTCACCGATAATATCCTTGAAATCAAGGCGAAAAAAGTGCGTGAGGAAGAGGAAAGACGCGCCGAAGAAGAAAGAAGAAAAGAAGCGGAAGAACTTTTGAGAATCCAAAAGGAAGAAGCCGAAAAGAAAAAGGCGGAAGAAGAAGCCGCGGCAAAGGCAAAGGAAGAAGAAAAACCCGAGGTCGTGCCCGAAAAACCCGTCGAAGTCAAAGAAGAGGTTGCGGCTCCCGCAGCGCCGCAAGCATCCGCAAATAAACCCGAAGCGGCAAAGACCGAACAAAAGCCCGTCGTACAAACACGCATTTTCACACAAGACGACAGAAAACCTCGTCAGGACCGTCCGCAGGGACAAAATCGTCCGCAAGGCGCAGGTTTCAACAATAATAATCGTCCGCAGGGACAAAACAACGCGCGTCCGCAACAGCAGACGGGCGGTTTCCAGAAGCCCAGAATGGGCGCGACGCCTCCGCCGCCTCCCGCAAACGCAAACAACAAGGGCTTTAAGGGGAACGCCGCTCCGCAAAAGAAAGCAGGCTCTCCGCTGGACGACAAAAAGACTCAGAACAAAAAGTCGCTGATAAGGCGCGGCTTTATCATTGAAGACAACCTCGGCAATATCGACGAGGAAGGCGAAAGCACGCAAAGCGGACGTTACCTTAAAAAACGTCCGAAGAAAAACGGCTTCAACATCACCGAAACCACAACCATAGATAAGGCTGTCATCACGACCGAGTTTATCTCGATCAAACAGCTTTCCGAAAAAATCGGCAAGACGGGCAGCGAAATTCTGAAACAACTTATGCTTTTGGGCATAATGAAGACGATAAACGACGTCATCGACTTTGACACCGCAGACCTTGTCGCGGGAGAACTTGGTGTCACGCTTTCGTACGAACCCGAAAAGACCGCGGAAGACAAACTTGAAGATATCCGCGACGAAGAAAACGACACCGACGCCGACAAAGTTTCGCGTCCCCCGATCATCACCATTATGGGACACGTCGACCACGGCAAAACCTCCCTTCTCGACTACATCAGGAAGAGCAGCGTTGCGTCGGGCGAAGCGGGCGGCATCACGCAGCATATCGGCGCGTACACCGTGTCGCTGAACGGCAGAAACATTACGTTCCTCGACACTCCGGGACACGAAGCGTTCACGAGCATGCGTTTAAGAGGCGCGCTCGTTACGGACATCGCGGTCATTGTCGTTGCAGCCGACGACGGCATTATGCCGCAGACGGTCGAGGCAATCAACCACGCGAAAACCGCCGGCGTTTCGATTATCGTCGCGGTAAACAAAATCGATAAACCGAGCGCACAACCCGAAAGAGTTTTGCAACAACTCACTGAATATGATCTCGTTCCCGAAGCGTGGGGCGGCACGACTCCCGTCGTATACGTCAGCGCGAAAACGGGCGAAGGTGTGAACGAACTTCTGGAAACGATACTTCTCGTGTCCGATATTCTGGAATTGAAAGCAAACCCGAACCGCTCCGCAAAAGGCAGCATTATCGAGGCGAAACTTGACAAAGGCAAAGGACCTCTTGCAACCGTCCTCGTACAAAACGGCACGTTGCACGTCGGCGACTTTGTCGTTGCGGGCACTTGCACAGGGAAAATCCGCGGCATGATCGACGACAAGGGCAAAAACGTGAAATCGGCAGGTCCGTCCGTTCCCGTATCGGTGCTCGGATTTTCGGAAGTTCCTAACGCGGGCGATCCCATCACCGTCGTTCAGGACGAAAAATTTGCAAAACAGGTCGTAAGCGAACGTATTATGAAACTTCGCAACGAAATGAACAATATGAAAGCGTCGACGTCGCTGGACGACATCTTCGCGCAAATCAAGAAAGGCGAAACCAAAACCCTTAATATCATCATCAAAGCCGACGTTCAGGGCAGCGTGGAGGCGGTCAAACAATCCCTTGAAAAACTGTCCAACGACGAGGTCAAGATTTCGGTCATTCACGGAGCGGTCGGCGCGGTCAACGAATCAGACGTAATGCTTGCATCGACAAGCGGCGCTATAATAATCGGCTTCAACGTACGTCCCGACGCAAAAGCGAAAGCAAGTGCGGAACGCTCGAACATCGACATCAGACTTTATCGCGTTATCTACGACGCAATCGACGACGTCAACGCCGCAATCAAGGGTATGCTTGCGCCGAAATTCCGTGAAAACATTCTGGGCAACGCCGAAGTCCGTCAGGTTTACCGCATCACGGGCGCAGGCACGGTCGCAGGTTGCTACGTCACGGACGGCAAAATCGTCAGAAACGCAAAAGTCCGCCTGTACCGCGACAATACGCTTGTGTACGAAGGCGAACTCAGCAGTCTTAAACGCTTCAAAGACGACGTCAAGGAAGTCGCAAGGGGCTATGAATGCGGCATGGGTATTCAGAACTTCAACGACATCAAGGAAGGCGACGTGATCGAAGCGTACGTAATGGAGCAAATCAATGAATAGTAAAATCGCGCGGATAAATTCGGAAATCGAGCGTCGCACGGCAGAGATAATCAACAATAAACTGTCCGATCCCCGTCTGAAAGGCGGGCTCATCAGCGTTACGTCCGCCCGCACGACTTCAGACCTTAAATTCGCAAAAGTGTACGTCAGTATGCTCAATATCGACGACATAAAGGGCGCGCTCAAAGTGCTGAACGACGCATCGGGTTTCATCAGGAATGAACTTAAATCCGCAATGGATATAAGAAATATGCCCGAACTTACCTTTATCCTCGACACGAGTATCGAGTACGGTATGAAAATCGATAAATTATTGAAGGAAATTCACGATAAGGAACAAAATGATTGAAAAATCTGTGATTTATAAATTCGTTTCCTTTTTCGACGGGGCTGAAAGCGTCGCGCTTTTGTGCCACGTAAATCCCGACAGCGACACTCTCGGCAGCGCGCTGTCGCTTCGTCTTGCGCTCAAAAAACTTGGGAAAAGATGCGACGTGTATTGCGACGACAACCCGCCCGAAAGACTGATGTTTTTACCTTCGGTAAAAGTCGTCAACGAGTGCGAAGGCGACAAGTTCAAAAAATACGACGTTTGCGTTGCCGTCGACTGCAACGATCCCGACCGCTTCAACGTCGCCGGGAAATATTTCAAAAACGCAAAAAAGACGCTTGTCATCGACCATCACAAAACAAACCGTAACTTTGCCGACTTTACGGTGTGCGACGCAAACGCGGGCGCAACTGCGGAGATTATGGCCGACGTGATTTCGTGCTTGTCCGAAAACGCAAAACGCGACTTGTTCGACAAAGAAATCGCGACGCTTTTGTTCTCGGCAATAGTCGGGGATACGGGCGCGTTCTCTTTTGACAATACAACAAAAAACACGCTGGAAGTCGCGGGGAAACTGCTTGCGTACGGCGTTGACAGCCACTTTATAATTTACACGATGATGAAGTCGCAGACCGAAGGTCGCTATAAGCTGAAAGCCCGCGCAATGAATAATACAAAGTTTTTTGACGACGGACAAATCGGCATAATGACCTTTAAGACGACGGACTTTTCGGAAACCGGCACTTCGACGGCGTTCACCGACGGCATTATCAACGAACTTATCGACGTCGCAAGCGTGAAAGTCGCGTTTGCCGTGAGCGAGGTCGGGGATAAGTATTACAAGGTAAGTATCCGCACGAAAGCGCCTTACGACGCGTCGGCTATTGCCGTAACGTTCGGCGGGGGCGGACACGAAAGGGCTGCCGGTTGCAGGCTCTCGGGCTATTACGAAGACGTCGTCGACAAACTTCTGAAATCTGCAAGGGACGAGATTTAGTATGCCCGACGGATTTATCAACGTATTGAAACCATCGTTTATGACTTCGTCCGACGTCGTTGTGAAAGTCAGGGGAATCCTGAAAAAACATTACGGCGAAAAGGTCAAAGTCGGTCATCTCGGCACGTTGGATCCGGGCGGAGCGGGCGTGCTTCCCGTTGCGATCGGCAAAGGTGCAAGGCTGTTTCCGTACACCGACGAAAGCGTGAAAGTTTATCGCGCAGGGTTTAAGTTCGGCGTCGAAACCGACACTTTGGACAGTTTCGGAAAAGTTACAAAAACTTGCGACAAAATCCCGACAAAAGAAGAAATTTTGACAGTTTTGCCGAAATTTATCGGAAAAATTGCACAACTGCCGCCAAATTACAGCAGCATTTCCGTCAACGGAAAACGTGCGTACGACTTGGCGCGTGAAGGCAAAGATTTCACGCTTTCCGCGCGCGAAGTCGAAATTTTTAACATCGAACTTTTATACGTCGAAGACGGCAATTTCGTTTTTGAAATAACCTGCTCGTCGGGGACTTACGTAAGAAGTATCGTGAGAGATATCGCGGCTGCGCTCGGCACGGTCGGGTACATGTCGTTTATAATAAGATTGAAATCGGGAAAGTTTGAAATCGCGGACGCGGTAACGTTCGACGAAATCAGCGAAAATCCCGAAAAATATATTTTGCCCGTCGGATTTTTCCTTTCAGACTTCAAGCGTTTCAACGTGCCGGAGCCGCTGTCGGAAAAAGTTCTGAACGGGGTTAAGGTCAAACTCAGAAAACTGCCCGCGGGCAACTTTACCGTTTACGTCAGGGGCGAACTTCTGGGAATAGGCGTCGAAGAAAACGGCTGCCTTACTGTCAGAACGAGGCTTTTATGAGAATCGTCGAACAAAGTTACGACAAAGAAATAGTGCTTGCGCTCGGATTATTCGACAGCGTGCACAGGGGACACGTCCATCTTATTTCGGAAGCAAAAAAACTTGCGGACGATATAGGTATCGAACTTGCCGTGTTCACTTTCAGAAACAACCCGTTCTCTTATTACGGTCGGGACACGAAAATGGTGTTCACGTTTGAGGAACGCACGAGAATTTTTGAGGAACTCGGAGTGGACGTCGTCATCGGCAAAACGATGGATTATGAATACGCTCGCACCTCTCGCGAAGATTTCATCGTAAGCATTGCGATGAATTTCAAGGTAAAAGCCGTCGTTTGCGGCGCGGACTATACTTTCGGCTACAAGGGCAGCGGCGACGTGGAATTTTTGAAATATTACCTGAAAACGCGTGGAATTCCGCTGAAAATCGTGCCGTATCTTTGCACGGACAACGGCGACAAAATCAGCAGTAACCTCATCAGAAAATATCTGTCGGAAGGGCGTATGCGCCTTGCAAACCAGCTTATGGGGCGTCCTTATATGATTTCGGGCGACGTCGTGCATTGTTTCGGGCGCGGGCGCGAATTCGGTTTTCCGACGGCAAACCTTTTCCTTCCCGACGAAAAAGCGGTTATTCGGGAAGGCGTTTACGCAACGACGGTCGAAGTTGACGGCTATATTTACAATTCCGTCACGAATATCGGCAGCAAACCGACTTTCAACGACTACTCTTTGACAATCGAAAGTTTTTTGGTGGATTACAAGGGAAATTTGTACGATAAATATATCACCGTGTATTTTTACAGCAAAATCCGCGATATTAAAAAATTCAATTCGGAATGGGAAGTTCGCGATCAGATCGGAAAAGACCTGGAAGTCGCGAAAATGACAAACAGGAACTTATGATAAAATTCGGACCAAGCGGAAACAGCGAAAGCTTTTACAACGAAGGACATAAATCGACGGTCGAAGCCCCGAAATGGGTGAAAGAAAGAGGACTCGATATTTACGAATACTCTTTCGGTAAAGGCGTCCTTATGGGCGAAAACACCGCAAAACTCATCGGCGCCGAGGCGCAAAAATACGACGTGGAAATCACGGCGCACGCTCCGTACTTCATAAACTTTGCAAATCCCGACGACGAAAAGGGCGAAAAAAACGGGTTTAATTACCTTCTGGACAGCATGCGGATTCTGGGGTTTATGGGCGGCAACAGGGTTGTTTTCCACAGCGGTACGGAAACCAAGCAAAAACGCGAAGTCGCGCTTGAAAACATCATAAAAAGACTGACGATTTTTAAGGACGTCAAAAAATCCGAAGGATACGAAAATTTCATAATTTGTCCCGAAACAATGGGAAAATTTGCACAAATCGGCGATTTGGACGAGATAATTCGTATCTCAAACATTGACGAAAGTTATTATCCCTGCATTGATTTCGGTCATCTTAACGCGCGCTCTCTCGGCGGGCTTAAAACCTATGAGGACTACGAAAACGTCATCAAAAAACTTTTGAACGGTGTCGGTCGCGAAAAGACGGAAAACATGCACGTTCACTTTTCAAAAATTATGTACAGCGGCAAGGGCGAGGTCAGGCATCTGACTTTCGACGACGACGTTTACGGTCCCGAATTTCCGCCCCTTGCAAAGGTGTTTTTCGATTACAAACTCACGCCTTATGTTTTGTCGGAAAGCGCAGGCACGCAGGCGGAAGACGCAAAAACGATGAAAGACGAGTATTTTCGGCTTGTTTAACTTGCCTTTTGCGTCCGAAACGTTTTACAAAGTACAAGATATTGTGTTATAATATACGTTATGAAAAACTTGAATGCGATTTTCAAAAAATTCAAAGGCGTTGACGGCGCGCTCATCACGTCGGAACCCGGCACTTTTTATCTTTCGGGGTATATTAACGACGCGGCTTTCATTCTTCTGACGAAAGACTCTGCGTTGTACTTCACCGACAGCCGCTACACCGAAGAAGCGACGGCTGCCTGCGGCGACCTTGCGGAAGTCGTAACGGTGAAAAGCAGCAACGTCTTTTCGACGATTGCGGAATACGTCCGGAAGTTTAATATAAAAACCTTGGGTTTTGAGGGAAAATACGTTTCTTTCAACACCTATTCGGCGATGGCAAACGCTTTCGACGGCGTACAACTCGTGCCTGTCGATAACGCTTTGGACGAAGCGCGCATGGTAAAAACCCGTGAGGAACTTTCGCTCATCAAAAAAGCGGCGGCAATCAACGACAAGGCTTTCACGAGAATGCTTAAAAAAGTCAAAGCGGGCGTTACCGAAAAACAGCTTTCTTCGGAACTCGAATATCAGATGCGTAAACTCGGCGCGGACGGTCTTGCGTTCACGACGATCGTCGCATTCGGCGCAAACACCAGCAAGCCGCACGCTCACGCGGGCGACACCCGCCTTAAAGAAGGCATGCCCGTTACAATCGACTTCGGTTGCAAATACAAGGGCTATTGCAGCGACATCACAAGGACGTTCGCTTTCGGCGATCCCGGAAACGATTTCAAGGACGTTTACGAGGCGGTTTTGCAGGCAAACTATAAAGGCATCGAGGCAGTGCGCGCCGGCGTGAAAGCGTCGGACGTTGACAAAGCCGCGCGCGATTACCTTAAATCGAAAGGGCTTGACAATTATTTCACCCACAGCACCGGACACGGCGTCGGCGTTGAAATTCACGAGCATCCTTTTGAAAACTCGACTTCCGAAACCGTACTCAAAAAGAATATGGTCGTCACGGTTGAGCCGGGCGTCTATATGGAAGGCTTGTACGGCGTGCGGGTCGAAGATTTGATTATTGTTGAAAACGACGGATGCAACGTCATCAGTCGCTTGGATAAAAAACTATTGATTTTGTAAAATACAGGAGGTTCTTATGGCATTTGTTACTGCGGGCGATTTCAGAAAAGGTATCACCTTTCAAGACGGCAACAATATCTTCATTATCGTAGATTTCCAGCACGTTAAACCCGGCAAAGGAGCGGCATTCGTCCGCACCAAAATTAAAAACATTATTACGGGCGCTGTTTTGGAGCGTACTTTCAACCCTGTCGATAAGTTCGAGCTTGCTCATATCGAGCGTAAAGAAATGCAATACCTTTACAACGACGGCGAACTTTACTACTTCATGGATCAGGATACGTATGAACAAATCCCCATCATGAAAGACCTGCTTGGCGATACGCTCAACTTCATTAAGGAAAATATGACCGCAAACATCGCTTTCTTCAACGGCAGCCCCATCTCCGTCGAAGCGCCTAACTTTGTCGAACTGGAAATCACCTTCTGCGAACCCGGTGTAAAGGGCGACACGGCAACCGGCGGCAGCAAACCCGCAACGCTTGAAACCGGCTATATCATCCAGGTGCCTTTCTTCGTGAACCAGGGCGATACTATAAGGGTTGATACGCGCACAGGCGAATACATGTCCCGTGTTTAAAAGTCATAATTTTGCGATATTTTGCTTTTTCGGCAGAACCTGAAAATTCGTGTACGTCTGTGTACACTGGAATTTTCCGAACCTGCCGAGAAAAACACAATCTCATCAAAATTCTGACTTTTAACAGAATAAATAATATAATTCTCGCCTTTTACGACGAGTTATTAAAGCACCCGTTCGGGTGCTTTTGTTTTGGGAAAATCATATTTAATTTAATAATCTCATATACTTTCGTATGAAAAAAGCGAAAAAGTATGAGTTGCTTTCAAACGTTGCGATTGTTTTTATGCTTGCGATTGTCGTTGTCGGGGCGTTTTCGGGCGGGTTTTATGCGGTGCAGAAAGAAAAAGAAACCTATGCGCCGATATACAAAGGCTCGCGCGAAGAAAGAAAAATCTGTCTTATGATAAACGTGTATTGGGGGACGGAATACGTCCTGCCGATGGCGGAACTTTTCAAAAAATATAATTTCAACACGACGTTTTTTATCGGCGGCAGTTGGGCGGCTGCCAATCCCGACGTTGTCAGAAAACTTTCGGACATGGGGTTCGAACTCGGAAATCACGGATATAATCATAAAAACCACAAAAAACTGAGCAAGGAAGAAAACAAAAAGGAAATTCTCGTTACCGAACGGTTGCTGAAAGAAATCACAGGGCGCGAGCCGTCGCGGCTTTTTGCGCCTCCTTCGGGGGAAATGGGCGATAATATGAACAAGGTTTGCGATGAGTACGGCTACAAGGTGATAATGTGGACAAGAGACACCGTAGACTGGCGGGATAAAAACCCGTCGCTCACGTTTTCCCGCGCGATAAAAGACCTTGCCGCGGGCGACCTTATTCTGATGCATCCGACGGCGCACACGCTCGAAGCGTTGCCGAAAATTCTGGAATACGTGAAAGCGTCGGGTTTCGAGGCGGCGGCGGTGTCCGACGTAATTTAATTTCAATGCGATTTTGATTGAAAATAGTCGCGCCTTATGATAAAATATCAAATATGAAAAAATTAAAGAAATATAAAAACGGATTAACTCTTGCGTATTACGACATGCCCGAGCTTCACAGCGTGTCGATCGGCGTATTCGTAAACACGGGCAGCGTCAACGAAACGCCAAAGACGAACGGGCTTTCGCATTTTATCGAACACACGATGTTCAAGGGCACGAAACGTCGCACGGCATTCGACATCGTTGCCGACACCGACGCAATGGGCGCGAACATTAACGCATACACTTCAAAAACCGCAACTTGTTATTACATTCAGTGCGTCGATAACGACTTTGAAAACTGCGCCGATATTTTGTCGGACATATATTTCAACAGCGTGTTTCCCGCGGACGAACTTGAAAAAGAAAAGGGCGTCATTCTGGAAGAAATCGCAATGTGCAACGACACGCCCGACGATTTGTCGTACGAAATCGCGTCGACGGCTTTTTACAAAGGACACCCCTTGGCGCGCCCGATTCTGGGCAGTGCGAAAAACGTAAAATCGTTCACGCGCGACGACGTTTTCAAGTATATGGACGAAAGATATACCGCCGACAATACCGTGATTGCGGTTGCCGGCAACGTCCGCTTTGAAAAGGTCGACGAAATCGTGGAAAAGTATTTTATCGGGAATTTTACAAGGATAAAGTCCAAAAAAAGAAAAATCGACGTCCCCGAAACCCACAGCGTTTACGTCAAAAAATTCAAAAAAATCGAGCAAAGCAACATAAATATTCTGTTCCCGTCGACGTCGTATAACGACGAAACGTTCAACGCCGTGAAAATTTTCAACTCCGCATTCGGATTCGGCATGAGCGGAAGGCTGTATCAGCATATCCGCGAAAGGTTGGGGCTTGCGTATTCGGTATATTCATACCTTTCGGCATACAAACAAGCGGGACACGGTATGATTTATCTCGGAACGAACGTGCAAAACGTCGAGCGCGCTTTGGAAGCCGTGAGAAAGGAAATCGAAGAGGTGAAGCGCACGGGGCTTACCGACGACGAGTTTTTGCGCGGCAAAGCGCAGATAAAAAGCGCGTTCGTTTTCGGGCTGGAAACGAGCATCGGAAACATGAATCTTTTGGGCAAACACGCGTTGCTCACGGGCGAAGTCGCCGACGTCGAAGAGCTTATCGGGAAAATCGACGCGGTAACTCCCGAGGACGTCAGAAAAGCCATCGACGTGAATTACGATTTGTCAAAGGCGACAGTCGGATACGTCGGTCCGAGAATTGACAAAAATCTTTTGGATATTCTGAAAAATTAACGAAATTTTTTGCAAATGAGGTATTTTTAATGGAAAAACAGTTTGAAGAAATGGAAATGCTGGAACGCATTTTTTATATGCAGAACCTTTTTGACAGCGACCTTATCAAAAACCGAAATCTTGAATTTTCAAAGGAAGAGTGGATACAAAAAGAAGTGCTTGCAATCGTCTCCGAACTTGCGGAACTCCTTGCGGAAGTCAACTTCAAATGGTGGAAAAACCCGAAGCCCGTGAACGACGATAACGTCAAGGACGAACTTGTCGATATCCTACATTTTTTCACCGCGGCGTGCATTCACAGCGGCATGGACGCGAAGGAACTTTACGAAAGATACATGCGTAAAAACAAGGAAAATTTCGACCGTCAGTACGGCAAAAGCCAAAAACACGGCTACGAACTTGACAAAATGTGACGGAAAGTGCGACTTTTACTTGCGCTAATAAATAATATAGTGTATAATTTATTTAACTTTTGAAATTTCGGAGGCTATTATGAAACACGTTAACACCGTCGTAAAATCTTGCTTACATAAAGAAGGCAAAATCGGTTGCGGAGAATGCAACAGCAGCTGCCAATCGGCTTGCAAAACCAGCTGCACGGTCGGCAATCAAAGTTGCGCGCAACGCGAAGAAAGGATTAACACCAAAAAAGAGAGCAAATAATGGTACATTGTTTTACCTATACCCATAAAGGTAACCCGCTTTACTTTGTATGGGACGTAGAAAGCGGCAGTCTGCATACCGTGGACGAGGCTGCTTTTTTAGTGTCGAAAAAAAGATATCAGCAGCTTTCGGACGACGAAAACAAGCGTTTTCTGAAATTGTCGGAGTCCGACCTGAAAGAAATCGACGCGGAACTTGACCTTCTTGAAAAAGACGGCGTCTTAAACGCGCCCGAAGTCAGGATAAATCTTCCGTCGTCGGGGGAAATCAAGGCGATGTGTCTGCATATCTGCCACGACTGCAATTTAAGGTGCAGTTACTGCTTTGCAAAAGACGGCACGTACAACACCCCGCGCGACTATATGTCGTTTGAAGTCGGCAAAGCCGCGCTCGATTTCCTGTTTGCAAATTCCGGGAAACGCCATAATCTGGAAGTCGACTTTTTCGGCGGCGAACCGCTGATGAATCTCGATAACGTCAAAAAAATCGTGGCGTACGGCAAGGAAAAGGCGAAGTCTTTGGGCAAAGATATCAGATTTACTTTGACGACCAACGGCGTCCTTCTGAACGACGACGCGATAAAATACCTTAATGAAGAGATGGATAACGTGGTTATCAGCATCGACGGCAGACGTGAAATTCACGATAAACTCCGCGTCACGCCGAACGGCAAGGGAAGTTACGACATCGCGCTGAAAAACGCCAAAAAATTCCGCGCGGTAAGGGGCGACAAGCGTTACTATATCCGTGGCACCTTTACACAAAATAACGTCGACTTTTCGCGCGACGTCCTTGTGCTGAACGACGAAGGTTTTGACCAGATTTCAATTGAACCCGTGGTTTTGTCCGACGACAGTCCGCTTGCATTGCACGAAAAAGACCTGCCCGAAATTTTTAAGCAGTATGACGAGTTGTCGGAAGAATATATCGAAAGAAGAAAGGGCGACAAATGGTTCAATTTCTTCCATTATATGATCGACCTTAAAAACGGTCCGTGCGTTGCGAAAAGGCTCACCGGTTGCGGTGCGGGCAAAGAGTACGTTGCGGTCACGCCGACGGGCGACATTTTCCCGTGTCACCAGTTTGCGGGCGGCGACGGAAAATTCTTTATGGGCAACGTTATGGACGGCACTTTCAATCGCGATATCCAGAAAACCTTTGAAAATATCAACGTGTATTCCAAGGAAGAGTGCGGAAAGTGTCCCGCGAAGTATTATTGCAGCGGCGGTTGCGTCGCGAACAGCTATAACTTCAATCACGACCTGACGAAGCCGTACAAGCTGAGTTGCGAGATGATGAGGCATCGTTTAGAATGTTCGCTCGCCATCTACGCCGTGGAAGAATCCGAAAATTAGCGACTTTTCGGCGTTTTGCCTGAACCCGAAAAATCGTGAAAAGGGGGACCCCAAAAGATACTTTTGTACTTTTGGGGAGAAGGAGCAAACGAGCAAAA